>Ga0256841_1001143_pt1 | contig 24094 bp, 21 predicted proteins | sample 356308metaG_FD_185971 | JGI IMG/M metagenome (GOLD analysis project Ga0256841, IMG submission 185971) | Hydrothermal vent microbial communities from Mid Atlantic Ridge, Atlantic Ocean - 356-308 | ecosystem: Environmental > Aquatic > Marine > Hydrothermal vents | place: Atlantic Ocean: Mid...
TTGTGGTATTGAATGATGCGGGTCAGATCCATAAGGTATATGCCGCCCACGATGCGGGAAAGATCATCAATCCCGGCCTGTTCGAGGGACAAATCGAAGGATCGGTGCATATGGGTCTGGGCTATGCTTTATCAGAAGAATTGGTTTTGAAAGACGGTGTCCCGGTTAGTACCAAGTTGCGTAAAATGGGTGTACTTCGGGCCAGGGAAACCCCGGATATTAAAGTGATTGGTATTGAAGTGAAGGATCCCAACGGGCCTTATGGTGCCAAAGGGGTAGGTGAAATCGGCCTGGTACCTACTGCTCCGGCAGTGGCCAACGCCTTTTACCAGTATGATCATACCCGCTATTATCGTCTGCCGATTAAACAACGGGTTAAAAAGTCTTAGCCTCCAGTTTCATCCAGAGCGGTTTTAAAATCCCTTGGAGTGTCAATATCCTGGAAAATTCGGGGGAAGGGACATTCCCACCATTTTTTATTAATTCCACCTTCACGACTTAGCTGGTGTAAATTAGAATCGACAGGTTGTTTGAGCAGCCACTTGAAAAGCGGTTTTCCCAGAAGCAGGGGATGTCCCTTCCGACCCTTGTACAGAGGTTGAATCCAGTTATACCTATCATCAATTTCGGCGACGAATTGTTCATAAAAAGAGGGCGGCAAACCCGGTTGATCCACAAAATGGTAAAGAATCCATTCTGTCTTCCCGATCTCACTTAATCCGGCCTGCAACGAGCTGAACATACCCCGGGCATAATGCTTATTAAAAACGAAACGAAGGGAGACCGATTCCAACAGTGCATCTTCCTTCCTTAGTTCATCCAGCAAGGATGTTTGCAGAAGCCGATCCTGAAAGCCCGTGACCACAACCAGTTCCTGGCATACAAGCGAAGCTTTGCCCACGATGTGATAGAGGAAACTGTGATTCTGAAAAACCAGTAAGGGTTTAAAAGTTTTCATTCTTCCGGAAAATCCGGCACTAAGGATCAGGGCTTTTATCTTTGGTTTATTCATTACGCAGAATATCCAACCACTCCTGAAAGGATTTGATTCCGGGCATGGGATTCCAACCCTGTAAAGCCGTATGATCTTTAAGCCCGTTTCCTGTAATCAGCAGTAAATTCCGGGAGCCGGGATCGATCAGTCCTTGTTCAGAGAGCAGGCGATAAGCGGCCAGAACCGCTGCAGAAGAGGGTTCGCAAAGTATGCCGAATTCCGCAGCCAGGGTTTGCTGCGCGGAAAGAATGTGACGGTCCGAAACCCCAATAGCCCGGCCCTGACTTTCCCGTACGGCTTCAGCCGCCATATACAGGTTACGCGGGGCTCCGGCGCTGATGCTATCCGCCATGGTTTTGGCCTCTTTATATTGGAAATGTCCGGTTTGCAGATAACGCACCAGCCCGTCGCTTCCTGTGGATTGGACAGCGATCAGGTGCGGCATTTTTTCAATCCATCCCAGTTGCATCAGTTCCCAAAACCCTTTATACAGACCGGAGATAATCACCCCGTCGCCTACCGGGATAATAATCGATTCGGGCAGCCTGCCCCCGGTAGAAATAAACATATCGTATGCGGCGGATTTTTTACCCTCAATGGTCAATGGATTATAGGCGGTATTACGGTTGTACCAGTGTTTAAAGGATGCCGCCTCCAGGCAAAGGTCAAAGGCCAGATCATAGTCGCCCTTTACCATATATATTTTAGCTCCGAAAGCCTGGATCTGAATACGTTTGGCTTCGGGAATGGCTGCCGGGACAAAAATATGAGCCTTTATTCCCAGACGGGCACAGATACCGGCCAGCGAAGAGCCGGCATTTCCGGTGGAAGCCGCGGCGATTTCCGTAATATTCAGTTGTCGGGCCTTTAGCGCAATCAGAATAGAAGCACGGTCTTTGTAGGAAAGGGTTGGGTTGCGGGTATCATCCCACAGCCAGAGAGTCTCCTTATTGTGTCGGTATTCGAGAAGGGTGTCGGCTGGTAGTGCCAGGCGCAACAGCCACTCGGGTGGAATATTCTCGAAATATGTTTTTCCCCCGACTGTTTTATAGGCCAGCGGCCAGAGCGGGGGATAAAGCCAGAATTTACCGCCCGGCAAAGATAAGAAAGTTTCTCGGGAAAGATTCTTAGCTATGCTTTTATAATCATATTTAACCTGTAACACACCCTGCAGGGGTTCGTTTTTAGGCGCGCTTCCGCAGTTCGGACAGAGATACACAAATTCCTGTTCGATCTTTTCGGCGGGAAATATGCTTCCGCATTGGCTGCACTGGTAATAATATCGTTTCATGCTTGCCTGTCAAACTTTACATGGTTAAGGCCATAATAGCTTTGGCCGTGTGCAGACGGTTTTCCGCTTCATCATAGACAATGGAAATCTGTTCATTGTCCAGTACTGCGTCCGTTACTTCATGGTTGCGGTCTGCAGGAAGAGCATGCATCAGCTTTACATTTTTATCCGCTAAACGGATACGTCGTTCATCGCATATCCAGTCGTGGTATTTTTCCAGATTAGCCGTCATTTCCGTTTGACAGGCCTCTTCATTATCCAGATATTCCCGGACATCGTAATGACCGAATCCGCCCCAGTTTTTAGGAATTACAATCTGAGCCCCTTGAAAAGCCTCATCCATATCATTTGTAAAACGCAGAGTTCCTCCTCCTTGCCGGGCGTTTTGCTGCGCTTTTTGTACAATGTGTTTACTAAGCGGGAATTCTTTAGGATGGGCAATGGTAACATCCATTCCGTAACGCGGGAAGAGCAGGGCCTGGGTTTGAGGCACCGAGAGGGGTTTGGAATGGGTGTCGGCATACGCCCAGGAAATGGTAACTTTTAGGCCATTCACGTTACGGCCGAAATATTCAAAAATAGTCATCAGGTCGGCCATACCTTGGAAAGGATGATAAATATCATCCTGAAGGGACATCACCGGCCGCGAAGAATGAACAGCCATTTCGGCCAGATATTTCTGTCCGATTCCGTAGAAGCAATTTCTGGAAGCGATGCCGTGACCCATCCTGGACAAAATAATAGCCGTATCTTTTGCGGATTCACCGTGAGAAAGCTGCATTTTATCGGCAGTCAGGTCATGGGCATGACCGCCTAACTGGGTCATACCCGCTTCCATTGAGTTCCGCGTACGGGTGGATTGTTCAAAGAAAATCATGAACAGGGTTTTATCCGGCAAATAGCGGGTGGGTTCCCCGACGGCAAATTTGCGTTTCAGATCAAAAGCGGTTTCAAAAACCGTATCCAGTTCCTGTTTACTCCAGGAATCGCAGCTTAAAAAATGTCTTCCTTTTAATTTGGTTACCATACTATGTTCCTTAATTTTCTATAGGTTAAAGCTGGTTGAACAATGCTTCGTTAAAACATCTCGGCAAACAGTGCATAGAAGACGGAAGCCTTCACTAAGTGCTCAATGGGTACTTTTTCATTGGGAGCGTGGGCCAGTACCTCGTTGCCGGGGCCGAAACCGATGGCAGGAATTCCATAGAGGCCGTTGATGATCACTCCGTTGGTGGAAAAAGTCCATTTATCGATTTTGGGCTTTTGTCCGAACAGTTGTTGATAAGTATCGGCCCCTTTCCGAACCAGCGGGTGGTCTTCCTCCAGTTTCCAGGTCGGAAAATATTTTTCCATTCCGTATTCGAACCCGGTGTAGCCTTTTTCTTGGTAACGCAGCAATTCCACCCGGGCTCCCATAGGCGCTACGATTTCCCGAATCTGATTTAAAGCCAGGGTTTTGTCCTCGCCCCAGGTCAGGCGGCGGTCCAGGTGGATTTTAGCAAAATCCGATACAGCGCACAGAGAGGGACTGGATGAGATGAATTCGGTAACAGTCACGGATCCTTTGCCGAGAAAGGGATCGAACAGTAAATTCTCATGGAGCTTTTCGATTTCCAAAGCAGCCCGGGAGGCCATATAGATGGCGTTCTTACCGCGTTCGGGAGCCGAACCGTGGGCAGAGAGGCCGGTAAAAGAGACCTCGATCTCCATTCGTCCCCGGTGCCCGCGGTAAATATTCAGATTGGTCGGTTCGGTAAGAATGACGGCGTCGGGACGAATTTTTTCTTCATCGATCAGATACTTCCAGCACAAGCCGTCACAATCCTCTTCCATCACTGTGCCGGTTACCAATAAAGTCACATCATTATCTTGGCCGAGCTCTTTAAGGATGCGTCCGGCGGTCACGGCGGCAACAGGTCCGCCTTTCTGATCCACGCTGCCCCGGCCGTGGACAAATCCGTCTTTAATCTCACCGCCGAGCGGGTCGAATTCCCACTGATCCGCATTGCCCATGTCCACGGTATCGATATGGCCGTCGATTGCGATGATCTTTTTTCCGTTTCCCAAACGGCCGATGACGTTGCCCAATTTGTCGATACGTACTTCATCGAATCCGGCCTCTTCCATCATCCCTTGAAGAGTGGCGGCCGCTTCTTTTTCCTCTTTACTAAGCGATTTTCTGCGAACGAATTGGGAAAGATTGTGTGCCGTGTATTCTTCATATTTTTTTGCCAAGTCGTAAATTTGTCGTGCTTTTTCCATTATTTGGTGTATCCTTATTTTGGGTTTTTATAATTTTTTGCTTTTTGATCACTGCCAAAACTGTCGTAAATACGTTGCCCCTGCTGACGGATAGCACCGTAAATTTCGGATTCCCGGAGTTGCCCGAATTTAAAATTTTGCAGGATAGGCTGGCCGTTCATGAATACCGAATGGGCTTGCCGTTCGGAAAGCCCGTATATAAAATGGCCCCAAAAATTATCCGCATGTAAAGGAGTTGGAGGTATGTAATCCCAAAGCACCAGATCGGCCCGATTCCCGGTCTGCAAAGCGGGGAAATCGGGAAAGTATTGCCGCACAAAGGTTAGCTGATCTGCGAACACTTTTTGTATAAATTCAAAGGCGCGTTCAAAGCTAAAACCCTTCAGGCGTAAAAGGAGGAAGAGCTGTTTAAAGGTTCTAACCATATTGGCGTGCATACCGTCTGTTCCCAGTAAAATCGGGATTTGGCGGGGAATCCGCTCATAAACCGGGAGACCGACGGCGTTGTTCATGTTGGAATCGGGATTAAATGCAATGGCACTGCCGCTTGCGGCTATGGTTCGATATTCGTCCGGATTTAAATGAATGCCGTGGGCCAGTATGCTTTTACGGTTTAGCAGATGGTGATCGGTCAGACGTTTTAACGGAGAAGCGTGAAAGGTTTGTTCACTTAAAACCCGATCGGTCGGATCTTCACAAAGATGGATATGTATGCCGAGATCGTTCTTTTGTAATAACCGGGCCGCTTCTTGCAGGCTACTATCCTTTAAGGTAAAGGAGGCATGAAGCCCTAACATGGCCCGGATATCGGCATTCGTATGCTTTAAAGAGAAGGATTCATTCTCATAAAAAGATCGGCCGGTAACATCGGCACCGTTTCGGTCGGAAGTTTCGAAGCACAGAACGCCGCGCAAATGGTTTTCTTTCAGGACATGGGCGATGGTGCCTAAACTTCCTTCGACAAAAAAAGGGGAAGCGTGGTGATCGAAGATATAGGTCGTACCGCAGCGGATGGATTCCATCACAGCCATTTGAGCGGAAGCGCGTACCATGTCCCGGTCCAGGGTCTTGTCCAATTTCCACCACAAATTTTTGAGAATATTCTGAAAATTGTTTAACGGACCTTGACCGGGCAATCCTTTGGCCAGACGGGAATAAAAATGATCGTGGAAGTTAACCATAGGTACGGTTAACATCCGACCGCCGGCCTCAAGCCTGGTCGAACGGTTCGTTTGAGGAGGCAGGGTGAATCTTTTTTCCCGGATCGCTGTGATTTTCCCCTGTTCGATCTGCAAGTCCCCGAATACAGGTGTTACCGATCCGTCTTGAATCTGACAAATCCAGGCATTTGTAATATCGAATGATTGCAACTTATTCACCTACCGTTAAAAATTTTCCATATCCTATTGAAACTTCCGCCTCATTGTTCTCTCCCATAATTACTTTGCCGTGTAAGATGGTTCGGGCCACGGAAGCTGAAAAAGTGACGCCTTCGAATGGCGTGTATTGGCCTTTGCTGTGCATCCTGGTACTTTGAACGGTTTCCCGGCTCCAAAGATCAATTAATGCCATATCTGCGTCCATTCCCGGCGATAATTTCCCCTTGTGTTTTAGCCGAAAGAAATCAGCGGCATGGGTAGAGAGCAGATCGATGGTTTGCTGCAAGGTAAGCCGTCCCTTTTTAAAACCCTCGCTGAACAGGAACGGAACGCGATGTTCCACTCCGGGGATACCGCCGTAAACCTGCCAGAAATTGTCGGATATCTTTTCTTTTTGCGGATCGCAACCGGCATGATCGGTGGTTACGAAACGAATCTCTCCCCGGGCTAATGCCCGCCAAAGAGCCTGCCGGTCGGCGGAATGCTTCACCGGAGGTGCTGTTTTTAAAAAGTTCCTTATTTTCGGATTTTTAAAGTCTTCCTGAGTGAAATAGAGATAGTGGGGACAGGTTTCGGCCGTAAAGGGCAAGCCCTCTTTTTGGGCGGCAATAACCGGTTGCAAACCGGCAGCCGAACTCAGATGAACGATGTGTATGCGGCATCCGGTATCCCGGGCAATGTACATTAATTTTTCCACGGCCAGGGCTTCGGCCTGTGAACTGCGGGCGGTACAATAATCTTGCCAGCTATTGGCATTTTGTGCCTGTAAACGGTTTTTTTCATTCAAAACCAGTGTTTTATCTTCGGCATGAAGAGCCAAAGGTTTGCCGGTAAGGCGAATCTTTTGGGCCGCCAGGCGGATTTGTTTATAACTTAAATCTCCGAAACTTTTCATTCCGGAAAGCACATAGGCCTTAAATCCGGCCACCCCGGCTGCGCTTAATTCCTTTACATTGGATGACAATTTATCAAAATGATTAGCACTGATTCCTCCCCACAAGGCGAAATCGATCAGGCTGCGCTTCTGCAAGGCTTCAACTTTTTGCAGGAGACCGGCCAGGGAAGTAACCTCTGGAATCGAGGTGCAGGGCATATCAATAACCGTGGTGACCCCGCCATAAGCGGCAGCCGTGCTGCCGTGTTCAAAATCATCCCGGAATTCATATCCGGGCGTATTAAAATGGACATGGGGATCAATGGCTCCGGGCATCACTAACAGATAGTGGGCATCGCATATTTCCACGCCGGATGGTAAATCTGCTTCGGGAAGAGCGGCAATAAACGTCTCTTTTTTTTCTTTGCTGTCGATGGTTTGCCAATCAAATTCTTTAGTGCCCGGCCGGCTGCGGATCTCTTTGATGGTGCGATCATAAAAAATATCCGCGATTTTAAGTCGGTTGCCCCCGGTGTTCAACAGAGCATTCTTCAAAACTTTGCTTCTAACCGACATGAACCGTTACCCTCATCCTGTTACTCAATTTTAAGTCCGACTTGTTCATTGAAACGGGAAATGAGCCGATCCCATTTTGCCGAGATATTAAAACGCTCCGGCCAGTAAGATTCACTGTACCACTGGGCGTTTAATTCTTCCACGGATTTACCCTGCTGTTCCACCCAGGTGAAATACTTCAGATTGTGGATTGCTTTTTTATCGTAATAGGATAGCTCTTTAATATAATCAATTCCCTGGTGCTTGATTACGGATGCCCAATCCACTTCTGCCTGTTTAGCCGAGTAGGCTCCCCGCTTTTCATTCATCTCCGATAGTCTGGAATAGTACATTTCAACCGAGTCGGTAAACACAGTAAAGATGATGTCGTTTTCGTTCAGTTCGTAGTATTTTGCCAGCTTAATGGCGCTTAACAGATTGCTGACCGAAGAGATACCGAGATAGGGTAATTTAGCGAGGGTGTCGGCCTCCACTCCGCTTTTTGCAAGATATTCCTGTCCATGCGATTCGTTGAAAAGACGTAGAATTCGAAGCGGGTCTTCATCATCAATAGCGCATACCAAATCCGTATTTTTTACATTATGTATCCAGGGAACATGTTTATCGCCAATGCCCTCGATGCGGTGTCCGCCGAAACCGTTCATCAAAAGGGTTGGACACTGTAAGGCTTCGGAAGCCAGAACCTTCACCGAGGGGAAATGAAGGCGGAGATAATCTCCCGCGGCAATGGTTCCCGCCGAACCGGTAGCGCTGACGTAGGCCGTCAGCCTTTGTCCGGGTTGTTTAAGCTGTTCAAACAACTGTTCAATGGCATAGCCGGTTACATCATAATGCCAGACGGCATTGCCGAACTGGTCGAATTGATTTAAAATCAGGTACTCGTCGCTCTTTGCTTCCAACTCGTGGCATTTATCATAAATTTCCTTCACATTGCTTTCGCAACCCGGCGTGGCATATACTTCCGTGGCCCGTTTTTCGAGCCAGTCAAAGCGCTCCTGGCTCATCTCTTCCGGAAGAATGGCTACCGAGTGCACGGCCAAAAGATTGGAATTAAACACCCCGCCCCGACAGTAATTCCCGGTTGAAGGCCAGACCGCTTTGTGGTACTGCGGATTGAATCGACCCGTAACGAGATAGGGCGCCAGACAGCCGTAGGTGGCGCCTACCTTATGAGCGCCTGTGGGAAAGAATTTACCGACCAGGCCGATGATTCGTGCTTTGACACCGCTCACCGACTGAGGTATCTCAAGGTAGTTGGTACCGTCGATGCCGCCGCTTTGGGGATCATTGGCCCAGTTAATCCGAAACAGATTTAACGGGTCTAAGGCCTGCATATCGATTTTAGGTAATTGTTTTTGAATAGTATCCGGAATAGTTTGCGGTTTTTTTAGCTGCTCGAAGGTGGGCAGTAAAATATGTTTTTCCCGACATCTCTTTATAGTATTCGATAGATAGGTTTCATTCTCAATTTCCCAGTTCCAATTAAAATCGGTCATACGGACTCCTTCATTCACTAAGTAAACGGGCTATGTTGCAATTACATAAAATAGTAAAAATATCGATTAAAATGAATAGTGCACAGAATAAAGATTAGATATCGTAGAATCCGTTTGCAATATTTATAGAAAAAAATCCTGTGTTGAACCGGACAGACCGCTTATTGATTCCCCTTTATTCCATGCCGGTTCTATTTTCAATCAACGATTAATTTACTCAATTTCAACCTTTGTTTTTCTTCTTTGGGTAAATCATAGCGGTAGTTGTACAAGGCTCCTTCCCAATCGCCGTACATGGGGTTGGGTAGAACAATCCATTTTGTCCCCCAGTTGGAAGCATAAGCCGTAACCAGCGAATCCCGTTTTGCCTGTGGAGCCCGGGTAAAGGGGCTGAAAAAGTCTCCGGCATTATCTCCAAGCAGCAGTAAAATTCTGAATTTCCTGGCGATAGCCGCCCGGCGCTCCCCTTTATCGGATGTATCTTTGCGCAGCAGAATGGTTTCCAGACCGGGTTCAAGGGGAAAACCCTGCTCCCGTAAATTCTTACGTGTGGCTTCCTTTAGCGATTCTTTTCGGTTGGTAACATAAAAAACGGTTACACCCCGGTCGTGGGCTTTATTACAAAAGGCAACGGCTCCGGGCAGGGCTCTGGCCCGCGCTTTATTGCACCAGGCAGACCATGATTCACTGCTGAAGGAAGCATTTTTCCTGATTAGCTGACCCTGGTAGGGACTGTTATTCAGTACGGTTTCATCGATATCCAAAATAATTGCCGGCGGTAAATTCTGGAATGAACCCTGCTGCTCGCTTGCCGCAGTCCAGTTTTTATCTTTCAGAGCCTGCTGCAACATTTTTTCAGCTACATTATAGGCTTGAAGGCTAAGGGCCTTATATTCCGCGGCACGTTGCACCCATAAAACCGCATTAAGCATATCATTACTTTTATCATCCTTTTTGGCAGGTGTGCAGCCAAGTATGCCCCATAATACTAATGAGATAAGGAAAAGAGACCAAATTTTGGGTTGCTTCATTTTTCTACTCCTTTTTAAAATATGATGCGTTCAAATTAAGAGAAAAAATCAATAATTCCAATACAAAGCCGGTCCCGAAAGTATGTTTAGTCAGTACTGCAATTGGATTTATCCAGGCAAATTTTGTTTTATCTTGAAGGCTTTCTTTTCCCGATGTTTCTATTTTTGAAAATCAGAATCGTCTTCACCCGACAGATGTTTCCACAAGTAAAAAAAATTATCCTTTCATTTTCAGTGAATTACTTTTATTTTGTAAGGTTTTTAGGAATATATCGTCTAAACAGACAGGTTTCGGAATACACTAACAAAATTCTGAAAATGATTATTTAACAAAAAATGGATGAGTATTTATCCAATTTTGTGGAATCTTGGATGTATTTTAACTATATAGTCAGAAAAACGGAATTGAATATTAAGGAAATTCATGAGTATTGCTGAATTAGGAGAGAGATTTAATATTGTTCGTCTTTCTCGGGAGATTGTAAGGAATGCTTTTGCCAGGGATGTTGACCAGGGTCTTTCGACAAACCCTAAATATTTACCCTGCATCTATTTTTATGATGAAAAGGGGTCTTTACTCTTTGAAGATATCTGTAAGCTACCGGAATATTACCTGACCCGCGCCGAATCGGAAATATTAAAGGATCGGTCCGATGAAATAGCGTCTTTTTTTCCGGAACAACCGGCCATTGTGGAACTGGGCAGCGGAAGTTCTATAAAAACCCGCTATTTGTTAGAGGCTTTTCTCAGGCGGCACGGGCAGGCCTGTTACACTCCCATCGATATCTCCCATGAAATTTTACGTGAAAGTTCATTTGATCTGCTGAATACGTATCCCGGCCTGGAAATCACGGCCGTTGCCGCTACCTATGAAGAAGGGTTGAAACAGATAGGCCGTCTGAACGGACAGCAAAAACTGGTTTTGTGGCTGGGTTCGAGTATCGGCAATTTTGTCCCGGATGAAGCCGAGCTTTTTATGCGACATCTTAGAGATACCTTGCAGCCTTCGGATTCTCTTCTGATCGGTATCGATTTACAAAAAGAAAAAACGATACTGGAACGAGCGTATGATGACTCCCGGGGAATCACCGCAGCCTTTAATCTTAATTTACTCGGTCGCATAAACCGTGAATTGGAAGCCGATTTTGATCTGAAAAAATTCGAGCATCTGGCCTTTTATAATGAGCAAAAGAAACGGGTGGAAATCTATATCCGAAGTAAAATTCGCCAGGTAGTACATATTGGTCAGTTGGATGTAACCGTTACATTCGATGCGGGAGAAAAAATCCACACCGAGTTTTCGCACAAATATTCCCTGGAAGATATCGGGAAACTGGCCCGGAAAACCGGTTTTATACATAAAGAGCAATGGTTCGATTCTAAAAACTGGTTCAGTTTGAATCTGTTTGTAGCCGAATAATACACCGGAGATGAAAATCCGCAAAAAAATAACCTATTTACAAAAAAACGAGAAAGTACTTAGTATGAGTTTGAATATTTTGGTTTTTTACGGAAGCGTGCGTCGTGACCGGCAGGGGATTAAGGCGGCAAAATTTGTGGTTCGTAAGTTTGCGGAACGGGGTCACCGGGTGGAATTAATTGATCCCAAAGAAACCGATCTTCCTTTGCTGGATCTGATGTACAAAGAATATCCTTCCGGCCAGGCCCCGCCGGAGATGGAAGAGCTGGCCCGAAAAATAAGGGCGGCCGATGCTTTTGTTGTGGTAAGCGGAGAATATAATCATAGCATTCCTCCGGCACTCAGTAATTTAATGGATCATTTTCTGGAAGAATATTTTTTTCGTCCATCGGGAATTGTTTGCTATTCGGCCGGCCCTTACGGCGGTGTGCGGGCCGCCATGCAATTACGCGCCTTTCTGGCTGAAATCGGCACGGTAACCATCCCTTCCCTTTTTCCTGTTCCCAAAGTGCAGGAAGCATTCGACGAGGACGGCAATCCGAAAAATGAAAAGATGCATCGCTATATAAAAACATTTTTGGATGAAATGGAATGGTATGGCTATGCGTTGAAAGAGGGAAGAGTAAAAAGAAAAAAGCCTTATTGAAAAACAGGCGGAAGTAAAACAGGAGCGATAAACATGAATTATCCCATGCATCCCGAATTAAAAACAGGCCGTAAATTTCCGGATTTCCAGTTACCGGACCAGGATGGCACTGTCCAACAATTATCTAAGTTACTGCGCGGGTTTCCGGGCGTGCTTATTTTCAGCCGTGGTTATTTTTGTCCCAAAGATCGTCGTCAGGCGACCAATTATGTCCAATATTTGCAGCCGGAGCTGCGGGTAAATTATTGTAAAATGATTACCGTTAGTGTGGATAATAAAATGCATACCGTGGAGACCCGCGAAGCATTAGGAGCCGATTGGCCTTTTTTAATGGACACGGATCGTAAATTACTCTATGAATTGGAAATGGTCGATAAAACCGATCCCGTCCATGGTGATATCTATATTCCCTATTCTTTTGTTCTGGACCGGGATCGAACGATTTACAAAATTTATAACGGTTGGTGGTTTGCTGGTCGGCCGACTGTGGAAGAAATACGTATGGATTTTCGTGCCCTGCTCAGCCGGCGTCCGGACTGGATTTATCAGGGTGAGCACAAAAAATAATCCGGGGGCTCGGGGATAGCTGGCGGATGTTGGCTAGCGTTTTGAATCTAAAGTTTTACCTTTCAGAATGTTTTCAATCTCCCCGGCAGAAAACTTCCGGCCTTTGCCGATTCCGGGACACTCCTGCCTGGTGAGTTCCCACCGTTCTTTGGTTTTCATGTTTTCCGGCCAAAAAGGATAGGTCCGGCACTGTTGAGGCCGAAGCGCATAGATCGTGCATAAACCTTCCTCCAAAAAAATACACGCCTCCTGTTCACCGTCTTTCAGTACCAACTGCCCGTCGATCTCCGAGGTAAACCATTCCAGAAAGAGTCCGGAGGGCGCTCCGAGATATTCGGCGATGGCCGAAGCTTCTTTATGGGACAAATAGACGAATCCTCCGGGATGTTGGCAACAATCGGAACAGCCGTCTATACATTCGAAACGGGTTGATTGAGGAATGATTTTCATAAAGGCAAGATACTCAGGAATCGATATTCGTTACAAAATAAAATACAGGAAGCGGCAGCTAAATTTTTTATAGATTTTGTCGAATAAGAAGGTAAAGATTGTAAAGCAGGATCTATTCATATTGAAAAGTTTCGATTATGGATTATAAAACCCGTCAGCAACTTCTTGATGAGGTGAATGCTCTGAAACAGAGAGAAGCATTTTACCACGCTTTTTTTGATTTTTCTCCCTCGGGAGTATTGATCGAAAACGCTCGGGGGATCATCATTGATGTTAATAAGGCCTTTTGTAAACGGTCGGGATATTCCCGGGAAGAATTAATCGGCCAACCGGTTAAGAAGCTGGCTCATCCCGAAAATCGGGATGTTGTTGAAGGGCATATTAAAAGCATTCTGGACGGGGAAGTGCTTACGCTTTCTTTAAAAAGCAGAACGAAAAAAGGTGACGAATATTACGTTCAATTGAATGAACAACGGGTCATTCTACCCGATGGTACGGCGGGAATTATCAGTGTTTCTCAGGATGTAACCGACCAGGTACTGGCTGAAAAAGCCCTAAAAGAATCGGAAGTCAGGTTCCGTTCCATTGTAGAGACCTCTCATGCCGGTATTATTCTAATCGATAATCAATATCATATTATTTACGCTAATCCGCGCATGGCGGAAATCACCGGTTACTCGGTGGAAGAGTTAATTCAAATTGATTTTCGCAAACTGCTGGCTCCCAATAGCCTGAAGTTAGTGGTAGACCGCTATATACGCCGCCAGAAAGGCGAAAAGGTGCCCCACCTGTATGAGTTGAGTATAATAAGAAAAGACGGGACGATACGGGAGGTTGAAAATAGAACTTCGCTGGTAGACCTTCCGGGACATGCGCCTATGACGGTAGCACAACTGTTGGATATTACCGAACAGAAGCAGGCGGAACGGGCCCTTCAGGCCAGTGAAGAGAAATACCGCATGTTGGCAGAAACCGCATCGGATTTTATCATTCTGCATGATTTGAAAGGAAAGATCATTTACGCCAACCGGGCCGCCCAAAAGAAATCCGGTTTCGGGAAAAAACTTCTGCAAATGAATATCCTGGATATCCTTCCTGAAAAAGAACATACTCAGGTCCGGAAACGTTATAAAAAACGAATTCAAAATACTGAATCCCGTATTATCTTTGAGACCGAGGCTGTAACCAAGGCAGGCAAGACCATTCCCGTTGAAGTGAATTCATCGGCAGTTCGCGCTCATGGTCAAATCACAGCTATTTTGCTGCTTGCCCGAGATATACGCCAGCGTAAGCAGGCCGTGGAGGCCCTGAAGGCCAGCGAACAGCGTTATCGCCAACTCTTTGAGTTATTGCCTTATGGAGGGGAAATTTTAGATACGGAAGGGAATATTATCGATTGCAGCCCCAGTACAGCCAGAATGCTCGGCTATGACAAGCATGAATTGCTGGGGAAACATTTCTCCGATTTTCTGGATGAAGAGAGCAAGACAATGTATACTTCCTTTTATCCAAAGATTCTTAAAGGTGAAGTCGGCTCTACGGAAGTAAAAATGATCCACAAAAGCGGGAAAAAGTTAAATGTTCTGAGGGCGGCGCAACCTATCGTAGATATCAATTTATCAAAGATTTGCGGAGTAATTGCCTTAAGCGTAAACATCACCGAACGCAAACAGGCCGAATCGGAACGGTTTAGGTTGGCTACCGTGGTGGAACAGGCCGTAGAAGCCATTATGATTACCGATATTAAAGGAGCCATCCAGTATGTGAACCCGGCTTTTGAACAGATTACCGGTTACACACTAAAAGAGGTGCTGGGTAAGAATCCACGTATGCTGAAAAGCGGCAAACAGGATCAGGCGTTTTATGAAAACTTGTGGGCCACGATCAGCAACGGCCGTAAGTGGACGGGACTTCTGATTAATAAGAATAAGGCAGGTAAATTATATTATGAGCGGGCGGTTATTTTTCCCATCAAAAATGAACAGGAGAATATTATAAATTATGCCGCCATTATGCAGGATATCACCTTAGAGAGGAAATTGGAATTACAGTTACAGCAGATCCAGAAAATGGAAGCAATCGGAACGCTTTCGGGCGGAATCGCCCATGATTTTAATAACCTGCTCACCGTAATCAACGGTCATGCGGAAATCGCTTTGTTACATACCCCGCATGATGTTCGGGCCCATAAAGACCTGATCGCTATTTTAGGCGCCGGACAACGGGCCGAAAAATTAACCAGCCAATTGCTGGCTTTCAGCAGAAAACAGATACATGAGCTGAAAGTGGTTCATATTAACGAGATTATTCGTGATCTGGACAAGATGCTGCAACGCCTCATTTCGGAAGATATTCATATCGAACTGCAGCTCAGCGAAAATTTACCCTTTATAAAAGCGGATCCGGGGCAAATCGAACAGGTCTTAATTAATCTGGTGGTCAATGCCCGCGACGCGATCAATGAACAGACGGAAAAATATAATCAGCGAAAGATTGTCATTAAAACCGAACTGTGCGAATTGGATGATGCCTATGTGGAACGGAATCCCGGAAGTAAAGCGGGGACTCATATCCGGATTTCCGTATCGGACACCGGTATCGGCATGAAGGATGAAATCAAAAATCGGGTTTTCGAACCTTTCTTTACTACCAAACAAGTAGGTAAAGGCACCGGTCTGGGCTTGGCTACCGTGTACGGTATAGTCAAACAAAACGAAGGAAGCGTTTATTTGGAAAGTCAACTCGGTAAAGGCACCACTTTTAACGTAAACTGGCCGGTGAACGATGAGCTGTTAGAGAAAGAGGCCGAAGCCGAAACGGAACGGAAGGATTTTTCAGGTACCGAGCGTATTCTTTTAGTGGAGGATGATAACGGAGTCCGGAATTTCGCGGCCAGTACGCTGCGTAGTTTCGGTTACCGGGTTACGGAGGCCCGCAACGGTGAGGAAGCGGTGCGCTTAATAACCGATAAGCAGATAAAAAAGCCCTTTCATCTTATGGTTACAGATCTGATTATGCCCAAAATGAACGGCCGTGACCTGGCAGAGCGGATCAAAAATAGTATTCACCCCGACAAAATTCTGTATGTCTCCGGATATACCTATGAATATCTGCAGAAGGACGGTGTTCTGAAAGAAGGTATTCATTTCCTGCAAAAACCGTATTCGGTAGGGGGACTTTTGAAAGCGGTGCGACACGTTTTAGACCGGGAAGAATCATAGAATCCAGACATAGACCCGGGTGACGAGTGCATCTCTGGATTCCCGTTTTCACGGGAATGACACCTGTTTTCGCATGGCATTCTCCTCGTGTATTACCTGCCGCCTAATGGCGGGCCTAATTTTATTGGAAAACCGGAACGACACTATTTTCTTTTAATTTCTTAATTTCTTAAATTTGCGATACAGTTTACTTTTTCGATACAGAATCATGCTAAATTATACTATTGGATTCTCACTATCAAGGAATGAATATGCAGCGGAAATTCTTTCTATTTCTTTTGTCATTTATCTTTTTTCTTTTGTCTTCTTCCTCTGCCCAAACCGCCGGTTCGGCAAGCTCCCTGTCCCAAATGAGCGGCCTGCTGCCGGTAACGTTTTTTGTGCGGCCACGGAACGCCTATATTACGGATGACGCTAAAGCAGTAAGCGCCGGCCAGGCGATAAAATTAAGCAAAGGCTGTTATAATGAGTAAGATTCCTAAAAGAAAATTAAAAATAGAAACTTTTTCATCGATTGATGAAGAGAATACTCAGGAATATGAGCGCCGGAGAAATATGACTCCTGAAGAGAGGCTGCGGGAATTTGCCATTTTGCAGGAAAGACAATGGGGCGCCGGCTGGTCTGAAAGACCGATTGTAAGAAAAGTTTCGTTCGAAAAATTACGATAGGCGGCAATTCAATGTTCTTTAGCAGAGATATGAAGGATTTGATAGAACTGTTTCATAAGCACGGCGTTTCCTATTGTTTAGTCGGCGGTTTTGCCGTTAATTATTACGGGTATATCCGTGTAACCCAGGATATTGATTTTCTTATTTTCCCTTCAAAAAACAATTCTGCTAAAGTAATGTCCGCGCTTCAGGAATTTGGGTTTGGCAAGGCCGGAATCCCAAAAGAGTATTTTGAAGAACCGGGCCGCGCGGTGCATTTAGGCGTAGAACCAAACCGCATCGATCTTTTAACGCATCTTATCGGGATTAGTAATGAACAGGTGTTTTCGAATTTCCAACAAATTGAACTGGATGGTGTCCCTGTGAATATTATTGCTTTTCCGGACCTGATACAAGCAAAAAAAAGTTCAAAACGTCTGCGTGATCAGGCGGACGCAGAAGAACTGGAAAAGAGTAAAAAAAAAGAATAAAGGACTGAAAAAGTGAAGAAGAAAATAATTCTGATTGTAATGTTTTTTATAGTGCCATTTTTTTTCGCCCGGTCCCAGTAGCAAATCATCCGCTCCGACGCTTATTTTTACGGCAGCGGAATTTCCTTTAATGCGCGCGAGGTCCGAACTAAAATATTATTTAAAGAGTAGAGTTAGCCCCATCCTTCAGGATGGGGACAAAGAGAAAAGAACGCTACTCCCTCCCCCGGGCGTTTACGCCCTGAAGGGCGATGGATTTTTTCGGAGAGGATTTTCTCACTTCGTCCCGTAGGTTTTAAAATAATGACATTTTGTGGATTTTGTTTGCTTGCCCTACAAAGCGCTATTATATTCAATATGTAGGGCAATAAATCAACGATGGAAACAATGAGTATCATTCAATCCGTTATTATAGAAGAATTTGAGCGGTTAAAACGGTTAAAGAACAATTACAATAAGGAAATAGAAGCCCTTCCCAGAGGCGCCGTTTCAAAAAGAAAAAGAGGGGCACGTTTCTATTTATATCTTATTTACCGGTCGGATAAAAAGGTTGTAACCAAATATGTTGGAAACTGGGAATCTGAAAAAGCGAAGGCGGTTTTAAAGCAGGTGCGCCAAAGGCAAGAGCTGGAACAAAAATTAAAACAGGTGAACAGGGATTTAGCCGAAACAGAACGAGCGCTGCGTGCAAAACAGGTTTGATTTATTTGATAAAATTCTGCACCGTATGGAGAAAGAGGGCGTTTTAGAGAGCTTGATACTTATAGGCGGATGGTGTCAGCATATTTACAGAATTCATTATGATAATACGCCGTTGCCCAAACGCTGGCAAGCCATAATTGCGCGGGTAATGAAAATATCATCTGACAAATTATATTCGGAAATAATTGTTACCGGACAAAAGCGGGTCGAATTTTGAGCATCGATATGCGGAGGAGTGTAGATTACGCCCTGAAGGGCGATAGATTTTTTGTGGGATTTTCATTAAATTCCCAACGTGAACGTTGGGGCGAACAGAAAAGTAATTCAGACTAAATTGTTTTTAGAAAATAGCCCCATCCTTCAGGATGGGGACAAAGAGAAAAGAACGCTAATCCTTCCCCCGGGCGTTTACGCTCTGAAAGGCGATAGATTTTTTGGGAGGATTTTTTTTCAATCCTCAACGTGAACGTTGGGGCTAACAAATATTGAGTAGTAGGGATGAAGAAATAATTTGAAGAAGGGAGTGCATTTGCTTTTTACAAGAGTCGTTCGATTCATAAAGAGTTAGCCCCATCCTTCAGGGCAGCTAAGTTGAAATAGCAAGGGGATACCAATATGAATAATAGAATAATTCTTCTTTTTTCTTTTATAATTTTAAGTTCTACCAATCTACTCGGTCAGAAACAAATATGGGATATTTATACTTTTGATGATCAACCCTATTTCAGAGTTGTTCTTGATACTTTAAATAACGATACTATTTATGTAAATTCTACCGGCAACACATATAAGATTTCAATTAAATCAATAAGGATATTAAGGCGGGAAAGAAAATCAAAAGCAGGAATCGGTGTTCTTGCGGGAATGTCAATCGGTGCTCTATTAATGAATCTTTACGGGAAAAAAACTACAGATAGTCAAAACAAATTTCCTATAGATTTGAGTGATCTCAGTGTAGGAATTAGCACAGGGATCGGTATCATTGGTGGTGGAATAATAGGCTATTGGGTCGGTGCCGGTTTAGGTACGGATGAATACTATAATTTTTCAAAATTGTCGTATGAGAAAAAAAAGAAAATTTTAAACCATATTTTAGAAAAGAATCAATAAAAACGGCTCTATGTCGAATCGTGTGGATTAATAAGAAAGCGATTGTTAAAAGCCGTAATTGTTAAAGTGATCTTTTGGAAATCACAAACAACAAGCAACAAATAACAATGGCACCAAAATCCAAAATTTAATAAGTCCCCCAAAAGATGAAGGGTCGCTTGATATTTGAGTTATTGTTTCTTGGGATTTATTTGTTATTTGTACTTTGGAATTTCCGGTTAAATTTAAAGGAATGTAAGAAAGTATTGAGTTAACGGTTGAACGATCCATTGCCGCCTTAAAGCGGTTGTATTTTGGGTAGTCTCGCTATGGACGAATAAAAAGTTCAGGTGATTTAGCCGAATGCCCCTGTATTTTAATGAACGAATCATTTTTTCCACATTGGTCATAACGCATCTCTTCCCACACTATTCTCACCGGTTTGATTTTTAAACTTCCCTTGGCGAGAGAGGGGAAATGGGGGTGAACTCTTTCCTTCCATTTAACCCGAATCTGCGGCAGATTCCGATTCCCTTCTTAGTGTTTTTTTGCAAATCCCCTTATCTTTTTTATAAAATGCTGTCTTAATCCGGTTGTTCCTATCTGAAGAGCAACAACCGGGTTCTTGGTTTTGTCGTGTAATTCAAATCACAACATTTTTTTAAATATATAGTAAATTAATTTTTTTTTTTCGTGCTTTGGATAATTGAACCGGCTGTTTGCCAAAATCCTGAAGAAAAACCGATAGAAACGATCGTATTACAAAAAGCGGAATTTGTTTCGGAAAATATGTGGATATATTTGGCCTTTACGGCTAAAGAGGATCAAATAATGGCCGATATTAGAAATAAAATAAATATTTGCATAAATATCCCCCTATTTTATCATATCGTTGGAAATTTAGTGCTAATATTTAACCTTAGTTAACCGTAATATTTATTGTGAATAATTTTATAAAACCTGAAAATTACCCTGTTTACATTAATCCTGAGGAGAGAGTATGTATAGGCTAAAACGAATGATCCCGATCCTGATTTTCTTTAACGTTCATTTGCTATTGGCGGGTAACCCTCATCTAAGATCACAATCAGCCGTCCAACGATTATATTTTCGATCTCAGTCAATCGAAAAAGCCCCCAATTTTACAACTGATTCTGAAAACGCCACCTTGCTGGGGCGCTGGACCAAAGGCCCGAGTCTTGCTGTAACGGCTATGGAAAACGGTCACGTCTATTTTGGCGACGGCGCCGAATTGGTCAGCGCCGTGATTAACGCCAGCGGAAGCATTGCCGAACAAGGTCGTGTAACTCTGCCCGGCGCACCGAAAGATATTGCAATATCCTCTTCCGGAACCTATGCTTACGTAGCCATGGGCTACCAGGGTGTGGCCGTGGTGGATATTCAATCGGCAAATACGCCTGAACTGCTGCAGGTGTTAACCCGCCCGGATGATTCCTTTGAAGCCAGGGCTATTGCCCAATCGGGACAAAACTTGTACATCGCTGCCGGTCATCAGGGACTTTTGCAGGCGCGGATCATTGACGCCGACAGTCTGGAACTCGGGGCCGTTTACAAATATGAAGACTGTGAGACAAGAGACGTTGCCGCCCGCAACGATACGTTGTTTTTAGCCAACTACAATAATGGGCTGGAAATGTTGCGCTATGCGGACGAACAGTTTCATGTGTTAAATCACCTTTACTACAATAAATATTTGCAGAATAATCCGAATCAATGCTATTTCACCTGTGCCCTATTTTGGCAGCATGATTCGCTGTTTATTGCCGATGGCTGGACGGGGCTATTCTATTTTACGGTGCAGGATACGGCGCTTCATTTCTCCGGCGTTGGCCCGGGCCCATGTACGAATGTGACCGTAAAAGGCTCTTATGTTTATTCAACCGATTATTACAATCTGAATGTTTTTGAGGTCACGGACGGCGTTCCAGTGCTCCGTGATTCCAAAAGCGTTTCTACTTCCAAGCAATTGGCTGTTGCACAGAATTATGTGATTGTAGCCTCTAAAAGACATGGAATTTACACCTATGATATTTCCGACCCGGCAACTTTAGGCAGCGGTGATTTTTTCGCAACCTCCTCGGTGACTAATAATTTTTTTCAGCAAGGCACCTATCTTTACCGCATTACGCCCATCAACACGCTGGATATAATCAGTGTGTTTAATCCGACCGAACCGCACACCGTGGGGCATCTGGATTTGGGCGGCGAAAACCGGGAAGCGGTCATAGTTTATGTACAAGGCGATACGGCTATTGTCTGTGCGCATGATAATACGAATGGCGAGAACATTTTCTATGTTATCGATGTCAGCGATCCTTCGGAACCAAACCTACTTGCTTCCTGGACGCATCCTACGACGGGTTTTTATACCGAGGATATTGTTCTTAAAGATAAGCTGCTTATTGTTGCCGGTCAGCAGGATATTTCCGTTATTGACTTTTCGGATTTGAATTCGATTCACGAAGTGGGCAGTGTGACCATCGGTGGCTGGATTAGCCGCCTGGCTGTAAAGGGCAATTATGTTTTTATAGCCAACTACGTCCAGGGGATGAATGTCATCGATATATCCGATCCGACGAATCCATCGTTAAAAACAACCTTTCGCGAATCCGATGACGATTCTTATTATGCAATCTTAATCAGGGATTCCCATGCTTTTATCGGTGATGAAGGATTTGGATTGAAAATAATTGATATTTCCAATCCCCTTTCCCCTGTGGTGGTTGGTTCCTACACAGAAGCAGACGGTGATTTTTACGCGGAAGATCTTGCCGTTTCCGGAAACTACGCTTATATAATGCGCAATGAAGGAGAAGTTATTTTTTTGAATATCAGCGATTTTGGAAATATTCAATTAAAAGGCGTTTATAACAATATTGATTTGGGCGGCTTCTTGGCCAACAGCCGGATGCTTTATGTCTCTTCTCCTTACACCGGCATTTTTCTGATTAGTAACGACAATCCCGACGCATTGCTTCCTTGCCATGTGGCGGGCGATGTCAGCGGCGAATGGACCTGCGGCACGATTTATGTGGAAGGCGATATAACCATTCCCGCCGGCGATACGCTGCGTATTTCCGATTCCGTGGAAAAGGTGAGCTTTTTAGGGCCGTATCAAATCAAAGTGCAAGGCGTGCTTTTGGCCCTCGGCCCGGAAAACGAAGGCACCGATCTGAACGGCAATCGTATTTTATTCACCGGCAGCGGCTGGCACGGCATCCTTTTTAACAATCTGAATGACAGCGAACAGGGCACATCCATTATCGAAAACTGCCGTTTCGATTACGCCGATAAAACGGATATGAGCGATCAAGGCGGGGGCGCCATCTCTATATACAATTCGGATCAGGTCATCGTGCGCCATTCCGTTTTCTACCGCAATACGGCCCGCCTGGGCGGAGCCGTCTATATCGAAGATTCCGCTCCCCAAATCGAAGATTGCTATTTTGAAGACAACGGCCGCGGCGGGGTAAATCTTTCGGAAATGAAAAGCGAAGGCGGCGGCGCCATGTTTATTACGCATTCCAGCCCCTATTTGCACCGCTTACGCTTTACGAAGAACGGTTCCCAAAGCGGCGGGGCAATGGTGATTGACGGTTGTTCGCCCGTATTGAGCAATATGTTGTTTGAGCAAAATAGGTCAAGCGGTCTGGCCGGGGCGGTAGTTGTTAGCTCCGACGGAACGCATCCCGCGGAGCCGCGATTCGTGAACGTCACTGTGGCCGATAATGAAGCGCCAAACGGTGGCGGCGCCTTTCAGCTTATGGGGCCTGTTACCCATCCGCAAATCATTAACAGCATTTTGTACGATAATGCCAAACCGGAAATTTACATCGATAACGGCACGCCCACGGTCACCTATTCCATCGTGGATTCGGCGGCTGCGGAAAGCTGGTTCGGCGCCGGTTGTCTGACCGATGATCCCTTGTTTGATGAAAGCGGTGCCGTCGATTATCATCTGAAATCCGCTTCCTGCGGCAACGGAGCGAATTCCCCGGCTATCGATGCCGGCCATCCCGATTCGGTAGATACTTATCTAAATTGTAGCGCGGGACTGGGTACGACGCGCGCCGACATGGGTTATTACGGCGGCCGCTATGCCGATCTCTCTACCGCTATTGAGGCATACGGTCAACCGAGAGTTGCAGAAAAGTTTTTGTTGTCGCAAAACTATCCCAATCCCTTTAATCCGAGTACCCTTATTACTTACGAATTACCGATTGCGAATGATGTTAAACTGGTGGTTTACAACACGCTGGGGCAAAAGGTGCGCACGCTGGTAAACCAACGGCAGCAGGCCGGCAGGTATTCGGTAACTTTTGACGCGACCGGCCTGGCAAGTGGCGTGTATTGGTATCGCCTGAGTACGGGCGATGGCCATGTTCAAATTAAGAAAATGATATTAATACGATAAAAGAAGCCATCCCGTTTTCGGGGTGGCGTGTATTGGTATCGCCTGAGTACGGGCGATGGCCATGTTCAAATTAAGAAAATGATATTAATACGATAGAAGAAGCAATCCCGTTTACGGGATGGCGTGTATTGATATCGGTTGAGTATGGCCGACGGCCATGTTCAAATTAAGAAAATGATATTAATACGATAAAAGAAGCAATCCCGTTTTCGGGGTGGCGTGTATTGGTATCGATTTTAATGTAAGGGCGGGGGGTGTAAAAAAAAGGGCTCTACTGGGGTTCTTGTGAAGTCGTATATTAAATAAAGACTGACAATATGATTTTACTGCTTCGTTCATTTTGCACTTAATAATAAAAGTATCCGAAGGATACTAATGTAAGTAGCCACAGGCGAAGCCTGTGGTAAAGCGGTAAAAGCGAGCGTGACGCTGAAGGCGTCGAATTTGGGACACAGAGCATGGAGATCCTATATATTGAAAGGCCTGGTTTATTTTACCGCTTTGCGGTAACATTATTCGGTT
>Ga0256841_1001144_pt1 | contig 24074 bp, 20 predicted proteins | sample 356308metaG_FD_185971 | JGI IMG/M metagenome (GOLD analysis project Ga0256841, IMG submission 185971) | Hydrothermal vent microbial communities from Mid Atlantic Ridge, Atlantic Ocean - 356-308 | ecosystem: Environmental > Aquatic > Marine > Hydrothermal vents | place: Atlantic Ocean: Mid...
GTTTGACGATGCCGGGGGTGTCAACGCGCCGCGACCGACTGCAATCACCCGTTGCACCAACGCATTGTCTGCAACGGGCCGGCACGGCTGACCCCGCTCCAAGGTCAACGATCGTTTCGGCAGAAAATCGAGGGCCCCGGCCTCCAACGCATCCAGGGTGGCAACGGCCCCCTCTTCCGTCAATGACGAAAACATCAGGATCCGGGTAGGCCGCTGCTGCATGATAGTGCGCACGGCGGTAATGCCGTCCATGACTGGCATCTCCACGTCCATGGTCACCACATCGGGCTGCAATACCCGGCATTGGCGGACCGCGTCAAGACCGTTCGAGGCCGAACCGATCACCTCCAGTTCGGGTGAGGCATTGAGCATGTTGACAATACGGTGACGGAAGAAAGGGGAATCGTCCACCACCAGCACCTTCAATGTCCTGGCCTTCAGTCCCCCTGAATCCTGTTCTCCAGCTGTCGGCTGCATCGGCACTACCGCGATCCACTACGAGCGGTGCGCGTATTTGCGCATCAGTCCGGGAATATCCAGAATCAGGGCGATCTTGCCATCACCGGTGATCGTGGCCCCAGCCATCCCCTCAAGACCATGCAGCATGGCCCCCAAGGGCTTGATCACCACTTCCTCCTGGCCAATGAGGCAATCCACCACCAAGGCAATCTGGGTATTGCCAATGTTGACCACCACCACATGTCCACCCGCTGTCCGATAGTCCACGGAAGGATTCCGCACCAGCCAGCGGCTGAGATAGAACAATGGGAGCGCATGGTTGCGCACCAGGATGGTCTCCTGACCGTCCACCGTATTGGTGTGGTCGAGGTCGAGATTGAAGATCTCCACCACGTTGGCCAGAGGCAACGCAAACGATTGTTCGCCGAGCATCACCATCAGGGTGGGCAATATGGCGAGGGTCAATGGCAGCTTGATGGTTAGGCGGCTGCCCCGTCCTTTTTCCGAATCGATCTCCACCGTGCCGTTCATCTGCGCGATACGTGTCTTCACCACATCCATGCCGACACCACGTCCCGATACGTCGGAGATCTCCGTCTTGGTGGAAAATCCGGGCTGGAAGATGAGGTTGTAGCACTCCTTGTCGTCGAGGCGCGCAGCGGCCTCTTCGTCCATCATGCCCTTTTCCACCGCCTTCCGGCGCAGAACATCGGGATCCATGCCCTTGCCGTCATCCTCGATGGCAAGAATGATGTGATCGCCTTCCTGGCTGGCTGAGAGCACCACCTTGCCCTTGCGGGGTTTACCCGCGGCAACCCGTTCTTCCGGCGACTCGATACCATGGTCCACCGCGTTGCGCACCAGATGCACCATCGGATCCGCCAGTGCCTCTACCAGGTTCTTGTCGAGATCGGTGTCCTCCCCGTGCATCTCCAGCTCGATCTCCTTGTTGAGAGAACGCGCCAGATCACGCACCACGCGGGGAAACCGGCCGAAGACCTTTTTGATCGGCTGCATCCGCGTCTTCATGACCGCAAGCTGCAAATCGGATGTCACCAGATCGAGATTGCTCACTGCGGTGGCCACATCCTCATCGTCCACCGTCGCCTTCAAGGTGGCCAGCCGGTTACGCACCAGCACAAGTTCGCCCACCATATTCATGATGTCATCGAGGCGCTGGGTATCCACGCGGACGGAGGTCTCCGCCGATTTCTTCGCCGTTCCCGCTGTCTTCGTCTTCTTGGCGGGGCGTTTGATCTCTTTCTTTGGCGCCGCGTCCTGTGCATCCGGAAGACCCTGCGGGGAGGCCTGTTCAGCCGCCGCCGCTTCTCCCCCACCGGTCACCGGCTTTCCGACGTGCTTTCCCTTGCCATGCAGTTCGTCAAGCAAGCACTCGAATTCTTCCTCCGTGATCTCATCGTCAGCCGTTTGCTTCGCCTCGGCGGGGCCGGCAATGGGCGCGCCCTTTCCATGCAATTCATCGAGGAGCGCCTCGAATTCTTCTTCGGTGATCTCGTCATCCGCCGGTTTTTGCGCCTCTACGGAGGGACCCGTAGGAACCCCATCCTTGCCGTGCAATTCGTCGAGCAGGGCATCGAATTCCTCTTCTGTTATCTCATCGTCGGCGGGAGCGGATTCTTCCTGCGACGGCGATTGGCCCTCTGCCTGGGTACTGGCATCCGCTTCTGCTGTTTGTGTGGTCTCCGCCACCGTCTCTCCAGGCGTGGCCAATCCCTCCAGCAGCGTCAGCAGGGAAGGATCCGCTGCGTCCGGTGTCTCACCCTCGCGCACGGCCTCGAACATCTCGTTGACGACATCCAGCACCTGGAGCACCACATCCATGAGCTGGGCATCCACGCTGCGTTCTCCCTGACGCAGTACATTGAACACATCTTCGGCCCGATGGCAGACATCGACCAGTTGCGTGATGCCCAGAAAACCGGCGCCACCCTTGATGGTGTGAAAACCGCGGAACACGGCATTGAGGAGGTCGTAGTCGTCGGGTTGCTGTTCCAGATCGACGAGCTGCTCGCCGAGCTGTTCGAGTATCTCGCCTGCCTCTACCAGAAAGTCCTGCAGGATTTCGTCGTCGACATCGAAGCCCATTGTCCGCCCCTAAAATCCCAGACTCGACAAAAGATCATCCACATCGTCCTGGTCGGTGATCATCTCCCCCTGCGCCACCCCCGGTACCGCCGGTCCCGCGAGTTCTTCGACAGACCTACTGTTGCCCGCGGACGGCGCATGACCGGAGAGACGAATGAGTTCGACAAGCTTCACCTCCAGGTTCTGCACCAGGTCGATCACCTTACGGATGATCTGACCGGTGATATCCTGAAAGCCCTGGGCGATCAACACTTCGGACATGCGGGCATGCAAGGTGGTGGTATTGGTTCGCACTTGTTCGAGGAACGCCTCCAGCTCGCCGTCCCGCCCCGAAAGGGGCGCCCCGTCCTCCGGTGTCTGCCGCCATCTTTCGAGAAGCGTCACCGCCTGTTCCTTGAGATCATCCACCAACGGGAGACCGGCCTCGACTGCCGACAAGGTGGCGTGGGCGGCCTGTTCCGTGGTGGTAATGACATAACGAAGACGCTCAGAGGCGTCGGGAATGTCCACATGGGCAATCTCGGCCAACTGTGCATCTTCGAGAAAACTGTTCATGGTGTCGTGGAGTTCGCGGGTCAGATGCCCCACCTCGGTGTAGAGCCGTTCCGCCTGCTCGCCCGCGAGTTTCCGGATGACTTGTTCGGCCTGCTGATCGTCCCCCGCCTCAAGGTGCCGCACCAAGGCGCGCGCCAGATGGAGACGTTCATCCCTGTTTTCGATCGTCACGCTCACCCCCCTTGCGCCCCACTCAGGCCGCGTTGACCCGCTCAAATATCTTTTCGATTTTTTCCTTCAGAGTCTGCGCAGTGAACGGCTTGACCACGTAACCGTTGACGCCGGCCTGGGCTGCCTCGATGATCTGCTCCCGTTTTGATTCCGCGGTGACCATCAACACCGGTAACGATGCCAGTTCGGAATCCGCCCGCACCGCGCGCAACAGATCAATGCCGGTCATGCCCGGCATGTTCCAGTCACTTATCAGGAAATCGAAATTACCGCCCTTCAACATCGGCAGTGCAGTATTCCCATCGTCCGCTTCCTGGGTGTTGGTAAATCCCAAATCCTGCAACAGGTTCTTGATAATTCGTCTCATGGTGGAAAAATCGTCCACGATGAGTATCTTCATGTTCTTGTCCAAGGCCGTTTCTCCGCAATTCCTGTTCCTAGTCACCCTCTCCTGTACCCAGCCACTCCGTCAGCCGCGAACGCAGCCGCAATGTGGCCTGGCTGTGAATTTGGCAGACACGGGATTCGCTTACCCCCAGCACCTGCCCGATCTCACGCAGGTTCATGTCTTCGTTGTAATACATGGCGATCACCAGCCGCTCACGCTCTGGCAGGCCTGAGATTGCATCGGCCAACGCCTTCTTGAAGGCATCCTTCTGCAAACCCTCCAAGGGGCCATGACCGTCGCTCTTGAAACTCTGGGGCGAAAACTCCCCCAGAGCCGTCAGCTCATCGAGACTGAAGATCCTGCACCCCGAAGAGTCCCGCAGGATGTTGTGGTACTCCTCGATAGTGATGTTCAACGCCTTCGCAACTTCTACATCCCGGGCATCGCGCCCTTCGGCGTTTTCGATCTCACGCATCGCCTCGGCCACCATGCGCGCCTTACGATGCACAGAGCGCGGTGTCCAGTCACTGCGCCGAATCTCGTCCAGCATGGCGCCGCGAATCCGGATGCCCGCGTAGGTTTCGAAGCTGGCCCCCTGGGTTGGATCGTAGTTCCGGCTCGCCTCGAGCAATCCGATCATGCCCGCCTGAATCAGGTCGTCCGCCTGCACGTTGGGCGGCAACCGGTTCATCAGATGATAGGCAATCCGTTTCACCAGCGGTGCATGCTGGAGAACCATGTCGTCCTGCCCCTGCTCTTGAACGGCGTTGTATGTCGCCAAATTATTCACCTTCCCACCTCCTCACGATGCATCGAATATTGAATCAATCGCTCGACAAAGAATTGGAGGTGTCCATTGACCCCTTCCGGTACAGGCCAGTTATCGGCCTTCTTTGCCAAATTCTTGAATACCTGGGCCGAACGGCTCCGCGGATAGGCATGGATGACGGGCTTCTGCCCTTTCACCGCCTTTTTCAGGTAGTCGTCATAGGGGACGTGGCCCATGTAGGCGAGCATCACGTCCAGATACCGGTCCGTGACGCGGACCATTTTGTTGTAGAGTTCCCTGCCTTCCTGTGCACTGGAAGCCATATTCGCCAACACCCGGAAACGCGAAATACCGTATTCGCGGTTGAGCAATTTGATGATGGCGTAGGCATCGGTGATGGATGCCGGCTCATCGCATACCACGACCACCACCTCCTGCGCCGCGCGGCTGAAACGCACCACTGCGTCTGAGATACCGGCAGCGGTGTCGATGATCATCACGTCCACATCGTCGGAGAGATGACTGAAGGCATGGATCAGACCTGCATGTTCCGCCTCGCTCAACTGCGCCATCTGCTGCAGACCGGAGGCTGCGGGCACGACCTGGACGCCGGAGGGACCGCGCAGGATCACATCTTCCAGGTCGCACTCGCCCCGCATCACATGGGACAGATCGCGTTCCGGGTGCAACCCCAGCATGACGTCAATGTTGGCAAGACCCAGATCGGCATCGAGCAACATCACCCGCTTACCGATATCCGCCATCGCCACCGCCAGGTTCACGGAGATGTTGGTCTTGCCGACCCCTCCCTTGCCGCCGGTAACGGCAATCACCCTGACCGGTTCTGTGTTCGCCATCCGGCGCAATCCGGCCGCCTGATCGGCCATGCTTTCAGACATGTACATGTTCTCTGGAACCTCCAAACGTCAGAGCGAGATAGTCTTCACTGTATTCGGGACCGCCATCGGCGGGCATCAGAGACGCCGCCTGACCGACGATCAGATTGGCCCGGCCAAGATGCAGGTCTTCCGGCACCTTCTGCCCATCGGCCACATAGGCCAGCGGCAGACCGCGCTGGATCAGCACCGACAAAGCGGAACCCAGTTGCGCCGCCTCGTCCACCTTGGTCAATATGCATCCGTCCGGATGGGCCGCACCGAACATATCGGCCGCCTGGATGAGGGCTGAAAGCTGGGTGGTGGCCGAGAGTGCCAACAGCGTGCGAATCGGTTTGTGACCACTGGTCAGCAGGGAGATCTGTTCCGCCAGACGGACATCACGCGGCCCCACCCCAGCGGTATCGATGAGCACCAGCCGCTTGGACGAAAAGGTGTTCAATGCGGCATTCAGTTCGTCGATGGTGTTGGCGGTGCGTACGGGCACATCCAGAATCCGACCGTAGGTGTGCAACTGCTCCTGGGCGCCGATGCGGTAATGATCGGTGGTGATCAGCGCCAGCTCGCGATGGGAATGCTTCAGGCAGAAGCGCGCCGCCAGCTTGGCGATGGTCGTGGTCTTGCCCACGCCGGTCGGACCAATGACCGCGATCGCCCCGCCCGTTTCCAACAGATCCTCGGTAAGCAGCGGGAGGGCCGCAGAGAGATTATTGAGAGTGATGCGCCAGGCCTGCTCCACATCGTCGATGCCGCCCACCTGTTCCACCAGCTTACGGCACAGCACAGGACTGATATCCATGGCGATGAGGCGGCGCATCAGTTCCCGGGCGGCCGGACGTTGCGTGTTCATGTCGCGCCACGAGAGTCCGGAGAGTTCGTTTTCCACCATGCGGCGAAGCTGCGCCATCTCGCGGCGCATCTCGGCCAGCACCGCACCTTGTCCGTCATCCGTACGCGAGGGGCGGCCGTCTCCACCCGCCGTGGTCTGCGCGGAAGCGGCAGAGTTGACGGCGGCCAATGTCGGCCGGTCGGCCTTCCGCGGTTCGGCAACGGGCGCCGCTTCCTGTGTTGCAACCGGCATCTCATCCGTCACCGGCGCCTCGCGTTCCTCGCGTGCTTCCTGTTCGGCATAGAAGGCGTCCTCGTCGTAGTCCCTTGCCGCAACGAGTTCGACGCCTCCCTCCACACTCTTGTTCGACAGGATCACGGCATCGGCGCCCAGTACCTCACGTACCTGTCGCAGCGCCTGGCGCATGTCGGCGGCAAAGAACCGCTTGATCTTCATCCGCGGAATCCCCTGTCATCCGTTTTTGTTCTGTCAGCTCTCGACACTTGTCTGCCCTACGGTCGCAATAACCTTGATCTGTCGGTTGTCCGGTATCTCGTTGTAGGAGAGGACGTTCAGCCCCGGCACTGCGTGCCGTGCGAAGCGGGCCATCCATGCCCTGATCGGCGCCGGTACCAGCAGAATGCTCTCCAGCCCCTCCCTCTCCTGGCGGCTGACGGTCTCCTGCAGCGCCTGTTGCAGCCTCTCTGCCAGTCCCGGTTCGAACCCCGCCTGGCCCTCATCCGTGGCTTGCAGAGTTTTTTGCAATATCTGTTCCAATGTCGGATCCAGCACCACGACTGGAATTTCTTTTTCAGATCCAATGAGTTGCTGAACGATCCCACGCGACAGCGCAACCCGGACAGCGGCCGTCAAAATGCCGGGATCTTGACTATGCGGGGCCTGCTCCGCCAGCGTTTCGGCAATCGTGCGGATGTCCCGCACCGGAATGTGCTCCTCCAGCAGGCTGCGCAGGATCTTCAGCAGCACACTCAACGACAGGGCGCCCGGCACCAGGTCTTCCACCAGCTTGGGATGGGTCCTGGCCAGGGAATCGAGCATCTGCTGCACCTCATCGTGGCCCAGCAGCTCATGCGCATGTCGCTGGATAATCTCGCTCAGGTGGGTGGCCACCACGGTACTGGCATCCACCACCGTATAGCCGAGGGTCTGGGCGTGGTCGCGCTGGCTGGGATCGATCCACACCGCATCCATGCCGAACGTGGGGTCCTTGGTCTCCACGCCTTGCAAAGTGCCGAACACCTGGCCAGGATTGATGGCCAGATCGCGATCGGGATAGATTTCCCCCTCTCCGGCGGTGACGCCATTCAGGGTAATGCGATAGGCATTGGGCGTAAGGTCGAGGTTGTCGCGGATGTGCACGGACGGGATGAGGAAGCCCAGTTCCTGGGACAACTTGCGCCGCACCCCCTTGATGCGGTTCATCACCTGGCCGCCCTGGTTGCGGTCCACCAGTGGGATCAGGCGATAGCCCACTTCCAGACCGATGATGTCCACCGGTTGCACGTCGTCCCAGCTCAATTCCCGCTGCTCCGGACCGGGCTCGACGGTCTTCTCCACCTCCGCTTCCGCCAACGCCTGTGCCCGATGCTTCCCGAGCCACCATGCGCCGCCACCGATCAGAAGCGCAAAACTGAGAAAGGCGACGTTGGGCATGCCGGGGATCAGCCCCATGACGCCGAGCACCGCGGCAGTCACCCACAGTGCCTTGGGATTCTCCAGCAGCTGGCTCATCACCTGCCCGCCCACGTCCTGGGCGCTGGAGACCCGGGTGACGATGATTGCCGCGGAGGTGGAAAGCAGCAGCGAGGGAATCTGCGCCACCAGGCCGTCGCCGATGGTCAGCAATGTGTAGTTGCGCAAGGCGGTGGCGAGATCGAGACCATGTTGCGCCATGCCGATCCCCAGCCCGCCAAAGATGTTGATCAGCAAAATGAGGATGCCCGCAATCGCATCGCCGCGAACAAACTTGCTGGCGCCGTCCATCGCCCCATAGAAGTCCGCCTCGCGCGCCACCTCTTCGCGGCGGATACGCGCCTGATCCTGATCGATGAGGCCGGCATTCAGATCGGCGTCGATGGCCATCTGCTTGCCGGGCATGGCATCCAGGGTGAACCGGGCGCTCACCTCCGAGACACGTCCGGCGCCCTTGGTGACCACCACGAAATTGATGATCACCAGGATAAAGAACACCACCAGGCCCACCGCATAGTTACCCCCGATGACAAATTCACCGAACGCCTGGATCACCCTGCCTGCCGCATCGCCGCCATTGTGTCCTTCCAGCAACACCACCCGGGTGGAGGCCACATTCAACGCAAGCCGCAGAAGGGTGGCGATCAGCAACAGACTGGGAAATACGCCGAAATCGAGCGGCCGCAGGGTATAGACCACCACCAGCAGCACCACCAGCGAGAGAGCGATATTGAAGCTGAAGAACATGTCCAGCGCGATGGGCGGCAGGGGCACCACCATCATCGCCAGCATCATCATCAGCACCAGGGGCACACCGAGCCCCTTGGCACCGGTCTGCTTCACATTTTCCAGGATGGCTGTTGCGTTCATCGTCGGGTCACTCCGGATACGGGCTATTCGGTACGGAATTCATCGGGCACCGGCAGATCGGTGGGCGGCCTTGGCCGCTCTCCGCCATCACGCCGGTAGACCTTGAGCTGGAATACATAGGCGAGCAGTTTGGCAACCGCCAGATAGAGGCCGGCGGGAATGGCATCGCCGATCTCGGTATTGAAATACAGGGCACGGGCAAGCAACGGCGATTCCACCACCGGTACACCGGCCTCCGCGCCGACGCGGCGAATGTTTGCGGCCACCAGTTCGGTACCCTTGGCCACCACCTTCGGCGCTTGCATCCGGCCCTGGTCGTAGCGCAGGGCAACCGCATAGTGGGTCGGGTTGGTGACAATGACATCCGCCTTTGGCACTTCCTCCATCATGCGCCTCTGCGCCAGCTCGCGCTGCATCGAACGGATGCGGCTCTTCACCTCCGGCCGGCCATCGGTCTCCTTCATCTCCTCGCGCACCTCCTGCTTGGTCATGCGCAACTGGCGCCGGTGTTCCCAGAGCTGGAACGGCACATCGATCGCCGCCACCAGGATCAACGTCGATGCCAGTAACAGCAACGACCCACCCAGGAGCCGGCCCATCTCGTAGACCGCATCCTTGAGTCCCATGCCATTGAGGGCAAGAAAGTCGCTCATCAGGTTCCACAGCAGGAGTGCGGTGACACCACCGATGAGCGAAAACTTGGCCAACGCCTTGAGCAGTTCCACCAGTCCCTTGACCGAGAAGACCCGCTTGATACCCTTCACAGGGTCCAGTTTGCTGAGCTTGGGCACGAGAATCTCGGTGCTGAAGGCCATGCCGCCGAGGGCAACGGAGGAGGCAATCGCCGCCACCACCACGGCCGCGAAAAACGGCAACAACATCCACATCGCCTGACCCAAGGCGTCACCGAGATGACGCAGCATGCTGGCGCTGTCGAAGACCTCGACGCGCGACAACCTGAAGCTGTCGGTCATAATGCCGCCAAGATCATGCCCCATGGTGCCGCTCATCATTACCAGCACCACCACCCCCACCAGGGTGATGGCCACCGTATTGAGTTCGCGGGAGCGGGCAACCTGCCCTTTGCGCCGCGCATCCTCCAGCCGTTTGGCTGAAGGTTGTTCTGTTTTTTCCTGGCCGTCCTGATTCTCCGCCATGTCTCACCTCTGGATCAGCAAAAGACGCATCATCAGTGCAAAGGCATCGTTGAGCAGTTCGCCGAAGTTGGACAGGACGTCAGGCAGGGTCACCCACATCAACGCGAAGCCAACCAGCATGGCGACAGGAAATCCCACCGCGAAGATGTTGAGCTGGGGCGCGGCGCGGGACGCGATCCCCATGCCAAGATTCACCAACAGCAAGACCGCCATCGACGGAAGCGCAATCAGCAAGCCGCCGACGAACATACGGCTTGCCCAAGCGATGAGATCATGCAGACCGTTGCGGCTGATCCCGTCCATCGCCACCGGCAGGGTGTGGAAACTGTCCGCCAGAACCTGCAGCAGAAACAGGTGACCATTGAGCAACAGAAAGGACAACGTCGCCAGAATCAGGTAGTACTGGGATACCACCGGCACTTGCACCCCGTTCTGGGGATCCATCATGGAGGCGAAACCGAGTCCCATGCTGAGCGCAATCACCTGGCCGCCAAACACCAGCGCACCGAAGACCATTTGCAATATAAAGCCCATGGCGATGCCAATCAGGACCTGCTGGAGGGCAATGATGAACGCCTGGTGGCTGAACACCGGAACCACCGGCGGCGGCGGGATCAGTGGCGCTATGATAAGGGTCAGGGCAAAGGCCAACAGAAGACGGACACGCATGGGCACCTGTCGGGAGTTGAACACCGGCGCCGCCATTACCATGGCGCCGATGCGCAGGAAGGGCCACATGAAAGCAGCAAGCCAGGCGCTCAACTGGGCGTCGGTGAATGACATGGCGCCGTCCGTCTCAGCCAATCAGGTCCGGGATGCTCGTGATCAACTCCTCGGCGAAATCCATGAGGAGATGCAACATCCAGGGCCCCGCGATCACCAGAACCAGCGCCGCCACCACCAATTTTGGGATGAACGTCAGGGTCATCTCGTTGATCTGGGTCGCGGCCTGAAACATGGCCACGACGAGACCGATGAGCAGCGAGGGCAGAAGCACCACGCCGGCGAGCATCGCGGTGACTTCGAGGGCCCGCTGTCCAATGTCCAGTACCGAATCAGGTGTCATCTTCGCTCCCCCGCTACGTATAGAAACTTGAGGCAAGGGTGCCGAACACCAGTGACCAGCCATCGATCAGCACGAACAGCAGAATCTTGAACGGCAATGAGATAATCAGCGGTGAAAGCATCATCATGCCCATCGACATCAACACGCTCGCCACCACCACGTCGATGACCAGAAACGGGATGAACAGAAGGAAGCCGATCTGGAATCCGGTCTTCAGTTCGCTGGTGGCAAAGGCCGGCAACAACAAGGTAAACGGCGTCGCCTCGGGCGTATCGATTTTTTCGTGGCCGGAGATGCGCGCAAACAGGGCCAGGTCGTCCTCGCGGGTCTGCGCCAGCATGAACTCACGCACCGGTTTGGCAGCGCGTTCCAGCGCCTGCATGGCGGTCACCTTCTCGTTGAGATAGGGTTTGATCGCCACCTCATTCACTTTGGTAAACACGGGCGCCATGATGAACACGGTAAGAAACAACGCCAGCGCCACAAGGATCTGGTTGGAGGGTGTATTCTGGGTGCCCAACGCCTGACGTAAAATCGCCAGCACGATGATGATCCGGGCAAATGACGTCATCATCATCAAGGCGCTCGGCAACAAGGTCAGCGCCGTCATGAACAACAGCACCTGGATGCTCAGGGTATAAGTCTGCCCGCCATTGGCCCCAGGGGTGACCGAGAAGGCATCCACACCCGGCGCCGCCTGCGCGAGGCCGGCAACCATGAGCATGACCATAAACAGCACGCCCCTCATGCGGGTTCTCCATCCAATGCTTTTTTCAGCTTTTGCGGAAAGTCGTCTTCCACCGGCGCCTCGCCCTCCAGGATGTGCAAGGTCTGCACACGGCCCGGCGCCACGCCCAACACCAACCGCTTTCCCTCCACTTCGACGACCACGATGCGTTCACGCGCGCCAAGGGAGAGCCCTCCCACCATGCGCAGCATGCCCTTGCCACCCGCGGGAAGATGACTGACACGGCGGAATATCCAGGCAAGCGCCACGATGAGGATCAGCACCAGGATCAGGCCACCCGCGGTCTGCATCATGTTCCCGGCACCAAAACCGTTTCCCGCCGGCAGCGCGGGGGACGTTCCGGGGGTTTCCCCGGCCAGGGCCACGCCACTAAGCAGCCACCATGCCACCCCGGCAAGCGCTGACATTGGACGCATCATCCCAACCTTTTGATACGGTCGGAGGGACTGATGATATCGGTCAGGCGGATACCGAATTTCTCGTTCACCACCACGACCTCACCCTGGGCGATCAGAGTGCCGTTGACCAACACATCCATGGGTTCGCCCGCCAGCCTGTCCAGTTCCACCACCGAACCCTGATTGAGTTGCAGCAGATTGCGGATCTGAAGCCGGGTGCGGCCGATCTCCATGGAGACCGTGACCGGCACATCGAGAATGGCATCCAGATTGACATCCCCCTGCGAGCCTTTCTCCGGCACCAGTTGCTGGAACTCGGCGCTCTCCACAGGACTTTCCTGGAGACCGTCCACTTGTTCCAGAACGGCATCAGCCTCCGCGGACACATCCGCCTCTTCGGCAACGACATCGGCCTCCGTGGAGGCGTCCGGCCCCTCACCTTCGCTTTGCTCATTGAGTGCGGCTTCCCATTCGTCCGCCAACGCCTCATCCTGGTCCGGCTTGTTCTCTTCTTCGCTCATATCGGTCTACCTGCCTGTTGAATCTCTTTCGTCTCTTGCGTTTCGTCGTGCCCCTCTCCGTCCGTCTCCTCATCCATGTCGAGGGGAATCAACGCCACCGAGTAGTCCTTGTGTTCGATCCATTCGTTTATCTTTATGGAGTAATTTCCCGCCGATACCCCCAGCCGACCGCGGCACACCGGCACCTCTTCCGCTTTCAACTCCACCTCGTCGGGAAGATCGATGGGAATCACATCGCCCGCCTTGAGCGCCGCCACCTCCTTGAGGCTCAAAGTGGTTTCGATCAACGTACTGGAGAGTTCCAGTTCCGCCTGCATGATCTCCTCACGCAACGAGTGTTCCCAACGCTCGTCGCGCTCTCCACGGTCACTTTGCACACCGGCATCGAGCAGTTCGCGGATGGGTTCGATCATGGAGTACGGCATGGTCACCATGAAGTCACCTCCGCCGTTGTCCATCTCCACGTAGAATGAAGTCACCACCACCACCTCCGAGGGACTGACGATGTTGGCGAACTGGGGATTGACCTCCGAACCGGTGTATTCGAATGCCACCTTCAGAACCGGCTTCCACGCTTCTTCCAGATCATGAAAGGCCCGCTCCAACATCATCCGGATGACGCGCTGTTCGGTCAGTGTAAACTCACGTCCCTCGATCTTGGTGTGAAACCGCCCGGTGCCGCCGAAGAAGGTGTCGACCACATTGAACACGAGCTTCGGATCGATGACGCAAAGCGCCTTGCCCCGCAACGGGTGAATCCGCATCATGTTGAGGCTGGTGGGCACGAACAGGCTGTGCACAAACTCGGAGAACTTCATCATCTGAATCCCCGAAACGGTAATGTCCGCGGTACGCCGCAGCAGGTTGAAAAGGCTGTTGCGGTAATAACGGACGAAGCGTTCGTTGATCATCTCCAGAGTCGGAAGGCGGCCACGGACGATACGGTCCTGGCTGGCGAAGTCGTACGACTTGGTCCCCCCTTCTTCACCGTCGTCACCCTCTGTCTCGATCGCCCCGTCGTCGACACCGTGCAGCAGCGCGTCGATCTCATCCTGGGAAAGCAGGTCGTTGGCGCTCATATCTATTGCAACACAAAGCTGGTGAAAAACAGGGCCTCGACTTCACCCGGCCCGCCGTTGTCCGAAACGATCTTCTGCACCGTCTTCAGGAGTTCCGCCTGAAGCTGCTCCTTCGCTTCCCGTTGCTTCAACTTTTTCCCGTCCTGGGCGCTGAGAAGGGTCAGGATATAGTGGCGGATCATCGGATCGTTATGGGTCAGAAATTCATCCAGGGCCGGATCGCGCACACGCACCTGAATCCCCACCTGAAGCAGGCGCGGACGGCCCGTCAGGTTGGCGACGAATGCGGGGTCGAAGGCGTGATAGATCGCCGGGGCCTTCGTCTTCTCTTCGACCTTCTCTTCCTGCGCGGCCTGCCCCTGTTCATCGCCACTGGGCGCAAACATGAAATAGGCCGCGCCACCCCCCGCCGCAAACAGTACCAGCGCACCCACGATGATGAGGATGAGCTTGAGTTTGGAGCCTTTTTTCTCCTCGCCCAGATCCAGATCGTCCTTTTTATCTGCTTTAGCCATGAAACGTGCCTCTGTTCGCTCGATGCCCCATAAATTGCAATTCTCATGCCATTGGGTATATAACGTATATCTCCTTTATTTACCGGTACTTATAATCCATATCTCTGGCAACGACAGACTTTTGACCCACGCCCCTGGCGAACGGAGACAAAAACCCGGCAGACCTGGACCGGCCGACGCCCCCCCGGCCCAATGGTAGCTATATGGCTGATCTCCCCGTGACTGTGCGAGAATCGCGTACCGGTTTTCTATTATTTGGAATGCAACATGGCGCAATACATCTTCACCATGAACCGCGTGGGCAAAGTCGTCCCCCCCAAGCGGGTCATCCTTCATGACATATCGCTCTCCTTTTTCCCCGGCGCCAAGATCGGGGTGTTGGGGCTGAACGGCTCCGGCAAATCGACCCTTCTGCGAATCATGGCGGGGCTGGACAGTGATATCGAAGGTGAGGCGCGGCCCCAACCTGGCATCAACATCGGCTTTCTCCCCCAGGAGCCTCAACTCGATCCTTCGAAAGACGTGCGCGGCAACGTGGAGGAGGCGGTAGAAGACATCAAAGCGGCGCTGGCGCGGCTCGACGAAGTCTATGCCGCCTATGCCGAGCCGGACGCCGACTTCGACGCGCTGGCCAAAGAGCAGGCGGAGCTGGAAAATCTCATCCAGGCCAAGGACGGGCACGACCTGGAACGCACCCTCGAAGTGGCCGCCGATGCCCTGCGGCTGCCGCCATGGGATGCCGATGTCACCACCCTTTCCGGCGGCGAGAGACGCCGCGTCGCCTTGTGCCGGCTGTTGTTGTCCCATCCCGACATGCTGCTGCTCGACGAGCCGACCAACCATCTGGATGCCGAATCGGTCGCCTGGCTGGAGCGCTTTCTGCGCGAGTATTCCGGCACCGTCGTGGCCGTAACCCATGACCGCTATTTCCTCGACAACGTGGCCGGCTGGATACTCGAGCTGGACCGCGGCCACGGTATTCCCTGGGAAGGCAACTATTCCTCCTGGCTGGAGCAAAAGGAGAAACGCCTGGAACTGGAAGAGAAGCAGGAGCAAGCGCGGGTCAAGGCCATGAAGCACGAACTGGAGTGGGTCCGCACGAATCCCAAGGGCCGCCACGCCAAGAGCAAGGCGCGATTGCAGCGCTTCGAGGAACTCCAGTCACAGGCGTTCCAGAAACGCAACGAGACCAATGAGATCTACATCCCGCCCGGGCCGCGTCTCGGCGACTTGGTGGTCGAAGCCAAGGGACTGCGAAAGGCCTATGGTGACCATCTCTTATACGATGACCTCAGCTTCAATCTCCCCAAGGGCGGCATCGTCGGCATCATCGGACCGAATGGCGCGGGCAAGACCACCCTCTTCCGCATTATCACGGGGCAGGAGAAAGCGGACGGAGGCGAACTGCGCATCGGCGATACGGTGAAGATCGCCTATGTGGATCAAAGCCGTGACGCCCTGGACGACAGCAAGACAGTGTGGGAAGAGATTTCCGGCGGCGCTGACATCATCCGTGTTGACCGCTTCGAGATGCCCTCCCGCGCCTATGTGAGCCGCTTCAATTTTCGCGGCTCCGACCAGCAAAAGCGGATCGGCGATCTGTCGGGGGGGGAACGCAACCGCGTCCACCTCGCCAAACTTCTGCAGCAGGGCGCCAACCTCCTGTTGCTCGACGAACCGACCAATGACCTGGACGTGGAAACCCTGCGGGCGCTCGAAGAGGCGTTGCTCACATTTCCCGGTTGCGCCGTGGTGATTTCGCACGATCGCTGGTTCCTCGACCGGGTGGCGACCCATATCCTCGCCTTTGGGGACGATGGCAGCGTGACCTGGTTCGAGGGTAACTACGCCGACTACGAGGCAGACCGTAAAAAACGCCTTGGCGCCGATGCCACCCAGCCGCACCGGATACGATATAAACGCCTTTCCGGCTAACACATTCGGGGATTATGTCATTACAAACAAGACTGAAAACGGCTACACTTCAGAACACAGTTGAAGTCGCGCGCGCGGCTAACGTGTCTTGCTATTAACCCGGCAACAATATATATCGTATTCAGCCGTAGCCTGTCTTTGAATATCATAGGGATAGGGGCTTCAGGCAGGCACCGGACCTGCGTTACAGCGCCTGCCTGAAGCCCTGAATGCGATATATATTGTTGCCGGGTTAATAAGGAATGTATTGTCTGAATCGCCCTTTACGGAAGGATATGGCCTGAATCCATGTTTGTGTTGTTCGACCATCTTCGTCTCAGCCAGTCCCTGCGTTTCTGGTCGGTCACGACGCTTATCGTATTGGGGCTCCTCGGCTGGAGCGGATGGTCTCAATATCAGGATTTCCACGCGCTGCAACAACAACTCGCACGTCAGACGGCCCATGCTGCGGCCAATGACGTGGAACACTTCGCCACCGCAGAGACGACTGCCCTCTATCTGTTCGCCCTACAAGAAGCCGGTCGATTCGCCACCCTGATCGATCACGCCGACGACAAGGAACAGCAAAAGCAGATCTGGCGCCTGTTCAAACGCCGATTCCCCAATATTCGATCCCTGGCATTCGCCAACGATCACGGGCAGCTTCAACTTGCACTCGGCGGCGCCCTCAATGCCAATGCACTCTATGAAGTCCGCCAATATACCCGCCGTGCAATGCCCCACCCTCTCACCATCCAACGTACGAAAGAGGCACTTGAATACCGCATCATCATCCCCTGGTACCACGATCAGAAACGACAAGGCGTCCTGTTCGCCCGGTTCGAATGCGGCGAACTCTGCGCCATTCTGCAAAACCGTCCCCCCAAAGATCACCGCCTCACGCTCGTGCTGGATGGGGAACCCGGAATCCAGCCTACCAGAGTCCGCTTTCCGCCCATCACGCCGGTGATGGCCGAGGCCAACGTCGCCAGCACCCGGTTCCGCATCTTCGACGAACTGGACAACAACGTCCTGCGCACGAAGCTGGGTGAGATCGGAATGGCAACCGGACTGCGTTCCATTGCCTTCCTCGCCTTTGCATTGGTGCTCTACGGCATGTCCAGGCAACAGGAAAAGAAACTGCTGCTCAAGGAGCGGCGTTATCAGGAATTGCTCGAAACGTCGGAGGATCTGATCTGGACCGTCGACCGTAACGGATACATCACGTGGATCAACGAAAAGGCCGAAGAAATCCTGGGCTTTCCGCCATCCAGGATGGTGGGGCGGCCGTTCATCGAATTCAGCAGCGCAGAGGAGGTCCAAAGGGATCTCGAAGCATTTCATCGAGTCCTGGACGGCCAGCCACTTCGACACCATGTCACCCGGCAAAAAACCGCAAACGGTCAGGACGTCTATCTCAACTACAACGCCGTGCCGGTAAAGGATCGCAACGGTGAGATCATCGGCGTCACCGCAACGGCGTCGAACGTCACCTCCCAAATCGAATCGCTGCGCGCTCTTCAGGACAAGGAGCAACGCTATCGCCAGATGTTCGAATTGAACCATGCGGTCAAGTTGATCATCGACGCCGAGAGTGGCGGGATCCTTGAAGCCAATACCGCAGCGGCCCATTTCTATCACTATCCCCTCGATACACTGACAACGATGAACTTTGGGGAGCTCAGCGACCTCCCCTCCGAATATACGGAAGAGCAGCTTCGTATGGCCCGGAACGACAACGTATTTTCATTCCAGACGCGCCACCGCCTCGCGGACGGCGATGTCAGAGACGTGGAAATCAGTCCCGGACCGGTACACTACAAAGACAAGAGACTCATCTACCTCATCATTACCGATGTCACCGAACGCAACCGCTCGGAGCGGGCGCTGCGGGAGAGTGAGAAGAAGATGCGCGCCATCCTCGATTCGGCGCTGGAAGGCGTCATCCTGAGCGACGAAAACCGGCGCATCAAACTCTTCAACCCGGCGGCAGAGATCATGTTCACACGGTTGTCCGAGGACACCCTGGGAAAGGACATCCGTGAGTTGTTTCCCGATCATCTCGACAACGAAAACGAACATCGTCTACTGAGATATTTCGACTCGAGTGAATCGCTACCCGTCAGTATCGCAAGAGAAACCGTCGGCCTGCGCACCGACGGAAGCCAGTTTCCCATTCACATCTCCCTCAGCAGTGTAGACCTGGGCGGAAAACGCCATGTAGTCAGTCTTATCCAGGACCTCTCCGAGCAGAAAGAACACGAGAACCAGCTCAATTATCTGGTCCAATATGACGTCTTGACCGGCCTGCTCAACCGCAGTGAATTCGAGCGCCGGCTCGATATCGTCCTCTCCTCAGCCGATCTGCCAGACGAACAGCATGTTCTCTGCTATATCGATATCGACCAGTTCAAGGTCATCAACGACACCAGCAGTCACACGGCGGGAGACGAATTGCTCAAACAGATGGCGGTCCTGCTCAAGTCGCAACTTCGTGAGACAGAAGTCATCGCCCGCCTTGGCGGAGACGAGTTCGGCGCGCTCTTCACCAATTGCACCCTCAAACGCGCGGAACAGATCTGTGGTGGTCTAATGCAGACGGTGCGTAATTTCCCCTTTTCCTGGAAGGAGCAATCTTTCGAGATTGCAATCAGTATCGGTCTCGCAGGATTCACGCCCCGCAGCGAAAGCGCGTCCAGCGTATTGAGTGCCGCAGATGTCGCCTGTCACCTGGCCAAGGTCCAGGGCCGCAACCGGGTCCACGTATATCAGAGCACCGATATCGAGACGGTCCGCCAGCATGGCGACATGCAACTCGTCCCACGCATTACACAGGCCCTCTCCGATGAGCGCTTTCACCTTTACATCCAGCCAATTGCCCCAGTCGGCAATATCGACGATGACAGCAGCTACCACTACGAGGTCTTGGTGCGCATGATCGACGAATCGGGCGAGCTGGTGATCCCCGACGCCTTCGTCCCGGCAGCGGAACGTTATATCCTCATGCCCGCCATCGACCGCTGGATCATCAACCACCTGTTCAGCACCCAGGGCGATACCTTGCGGGCATGGGCAAAACGCAATGGCGGGCGCCACGCCTTCCTGTTCGCAGTCAATCTTTCCGGCACCTCGTTGACGGACGAAGGCTTTCTCAGTTACATCAAACGCCATTTCCGCGACTGGGACATTCCCTACTCATCGATCTGTTTCGAGATTACCGAGACCGCCGTCGTCGCCAATCTGTCGAAGGCCCGGCAACTGATCGAGGAACTGAAGACGCTGGGATGTTCCTTTGCGCTGGACGATTTCGGCTCCGGACTGTCGTCCTATGGCTACCTGAAGGAACTGCCAGTGGACTACCTCAAGATCGATGGAAGTTTTGTCCGTCACATGACCGACGATCCCGTCGATCACGCCATGGTCGATTCGATCAATCAAATCGCCCATATCCTGGGCCTGAAGACGATCGCCGAATGGGCCGAGGACAAGGCCACCCTCAACCTCCTGCGCGCCCTGAATGTGGATTTCGCCCAAGGGTATGGCGTTGGCGCGCCACAGGATCTGGACCAGTTCATCCTGCCGGGCAGGCTTGAAGAAGAGGTGAATGTGGGCGATGGACGATAAGGAGACACTGTTCCGCCGTGTCGATACCCTGCTCGATCGAATCGAGCAGTTGATGACCGCAACAACGCCAGAACCTAGCTGGGACGCCCTCGCCTACCGCTGGCAATCCCGAGGGCATCAAGGGGTTCTGAAGCCGGTCCGGCACATCCACCATGTCCCACTGAACGACCTTCTCTGCATGGAACGGCAGAAACGGGATCTGGTACGCAACACGCATCAGTTTGTCACCGGCCAGCCGGCCAACAACGCACTGCTCTGGGGCGCGCGAGGCACCGGGAAATCGACCTTGATCAAGGCCGTATTCAATACCTTCATGGAAAACGGACTGAGGCTTATCGAGGTGGAAAAGAGCGACCTCGTCCACATGCCCGAGATCATCGACGGCATCTACGGCCGCCCCGAGCGCTTCGTCATCTATTGCGACGACCTTTCATTCGAGGCGGACGATCCAGGATACAAATCCCTCAAGGCGGTCCTGGACGGCTCCATCGTGGCCACCCCGGACAACCTGCTGATCTATGCCACCTCCAACCGCCGCCATCTGTTGCCGGAATACCAGTCTGAAAACCTGGAGAGCCGCCTCGTCGATGGTGAGATACACCACGGGGAGAGCGTGGAGGAAAAGATATCCCTCTCCGACCGCTTTGGCCTGTGGCTTTCCTTCCACCCCTTCAATCAGAAACAGTATCTGGAGATCGTTCGCCACTGGCTTGCCCGGATGGACGTCACGCCCTCCACCGAGACGGACGAAGAGGCGCTACAGTGGGCCCTGCGGCGCGGCAACCGCAGCGGCCGCACGGCATGGCAGTTTGCCCGTGATCGTGCGGGACGCATGCAAACAACGTCCTTCGACGCCGTCTGATACGCCCCGCTCTCTTGTCACCCGACAACCGCCTCGATCAGCGGTCCACCAACGCCGGGTAATCCGCGACTCCCGGATTACCCTTTACGCCCACCAGTTTCGGCGTGTTGAGTTTCTTTATCTTCACCGTCTTCTGGTCTTTCAGATACTCCGCCACCACATCCCAGATGGGACGGCCCGGTGACTTGGAACCCACGGTCGCCCAACCCGCTACGGTATATTTCTTGTCCGCCTGCACCGGCGTGCCATCATCGAGGCGCATATCGGTGATGCGTTTGCCTATCGATGCGGCGGGCTCGCAGACATAATCGAGACCGCCCACGCGCACCATATCCCCTCCCTGCTGGAAATAGGGATCGGCATTGAACAGATTGTCACAGACGTCTTCCAGGATCGCCTTTATCTCGGAGCCCTTCATCTCGCGGCGGTAGGTCTCGGGATAGGTAATGGCGGTCTGGTCCATGACATTGTCCATGGTGATCCCCTGACCGGGCAATACCGTGGTGCCCCATCGGAATCCGGGAGACAGTGATATCTGGGCGTCGTTTACCTTGCGAAGCGCATCGCAGATTACCTGATCGAAGGTGCCATTGAAGTTACCACGGCGGTAGAGCGTCTCTTCTGCCGTTGCGAGCGTCTGCTCCAGCCTCGCCTTGTAAGGCTTGCGCACCTTCTCGATATACGCAGCCATCTCCTTGTCCGCAGGCAGGAGATTCGAAAAGATGGGCACCAGTCGATAGCGAAAATCACGCACCTTGCCACCCTTTACGTCGAGATCCATCACGCCGAGGAACTTGCCATTGGAACCGGCATTCGTGACCAGGGTCTTGCCCCCTGCGTTCTTCACCACGCTCGGCGCAGGCATGCCGTCATGGGTATGCCCCCCAAAGATCACATCGATGCCGCTGACCCTGGAGGCCATCTTCAGATCAACGTCCATCCCGTTATGCGAGAGGACGACCACCACATCGGGTTTCTCGTTTTCGCGCACGGCGTTGACTACCGCCTGCATATGTTCGTCATTGATGCCAAAGGTCCAGTCCGGGATGAAACGCTGCGGATTGGCGATGGGGGTGTAGGGAAAGGCCTGACCGATCACGGCAACCCGGGCCCCGTTGACCTCTTTGACAACATACGGCTTGAATGCAAGCCCCTCGTCCTCATCGAAGCCGGGAAAATCGGCAAACCGATAGTCGAACAGCGCATCTTCCTTCACATTGACATTCTGGGCCACAAAGGCGCCCTTGAAGTCCTTGATGTTGGCAATCACCTCGTCGTCCCGATAAGTGAACTCCCAATGCCCGGTCATCACGTCCACACCCAGAAGGTTACAGGCCCCCACCATATCCTTGCCACGGGTCCATACCGCGGTGCCGGACCCCTGCCAGGTATCACCTCCGTCCAGCAACAGGGTCTTGCCCGCCCCCCGCTCGGCCCGCAGCCGTTTGACCAGGGTCTGCAAATGGGCAAAGCCCCCCACCTTGCCGTACTGTTTCGCTGCCTGCTCGAAGTTCAAATAGGTAAATGCATGGGCTTCGGGGGTGTTGGGACGGATCCCGAACTGTTTCAGAAATGCCTTGCCCACCACATGCGGCGGCCGTCCCCGAGCCGATCCCAGCCCGATATTCACATTCGGCTCCCGGAAATAGATGGGGTTCAACTGGGCATGGCAGTCAGTCATGTGCATGATGCTAACATTGCCAAAGGCCGGGATCTCATACAGGTCCGATGGCTTGCGTGCTGCGGCGAATGCCGAACCCGGCAACAGGCCGGCGGCCCCTGCCAGGCCCATTAATTTGACAAACTCACGTCTGGATATGGTCATTCTTGTGGTGTCCTCTTACGCTGAGATACAGATTCGAGAACTCCGCACCCACGCCCCTGGGGACGATTGAACAGTTCCCCTGGCGCGAGTTTCGTGGTTCCCGGCGTTACCAGGGCGCACATCGGATTTGGCGCTGTTTGGCTACAAATCCAACAGGCTCCCAGCGGCATACTGGATGGACGCAACAGACCCGCAGACCGTCTCGACAAAACGGGTGGCTTGGTCCAACAGCCGCATCCTTGCATGCCGTTATCGTTGGCAGGCGCTCCAACCCTCGGGCGTTTGCGCTGGCTGACGCATCCGCCGCTGGCCTTGAGTGATTGGAGCGAGAGAGATTATACAGAGGAAATTGTTATCCAGAAAATCAGCATATACTGTTAACCCGGTCTCCGGACCGCATTACTCGACACGCAGGAGCGTGGGCATGAAGGGCGCGGGTTCGGCCTTTTCGAAATATTCGAATGCATCGATGATATCGAGGTAGACGCCATCGAAACCGGCGTCGATGATCTTCTGCAAGTAGGAATCCTTGCCACCATAGATAATCGACTGCCACGCCTTGTCCCAGTATCGCACCTTGTAGTTGCCCTTCCAGTGGGGATTCTCCTTGACAAGCCACGAGGGGCGTTTTGTCTTCCACGCCTTGCGCCAATAGAAACGATAGTCCTCGGCCTCGCCGATACTCATGTAGGCAATCACCAGGCGACGGCCACCATTCTGTTTGTGGCGGAGCCGCGCGATATCGTCGTTCGCCAGCAAGTCGTCATCAAAAAAGGCGTCGATGATGACCGCATCATAGTCGGTCCGGGCGATGGCCTCGATGAACGCCTTTTTCGTCTTGTAGCGATCGGGGTTGATGAGATACAGGAAGTTGCTTGCGTCCGCGAGCCCGACCACATCACGCCGGTTTGCATGAACCGGTCCCGGCGGATACTTCGGGATCGTATTCAACTCACGTTCCGGCGCCGGAAACGGAATGTATCCACGTAGTGTGTTTTCTCGGATAGAGGTGTCTACTTTGCGCTTCGTATGACAATAGTCGATCACCCAAACACTGCGTCCCGCCTTTTTGAACACATCGAGCAAGCCGATATTCAAGCGGCGGACCGAACCGGGCGTCGCCTTGTCGTCACCCTCATAGCCGTAGAAGAGATCTTCCTGGCCAATCCCGTCGATCGCATCGAGATAGGAGTTCACCGGCTCACCCGATGCCGAACCGTTGACGGTTGCAAGCTGGGCGCCATTCTGGGGCATGACGATAAAACCGGGGTGCTGCGCACGTGCATCCCGGCTGATGGCCCGTACGAAATTGCGCATCTCGGTACGGTAATCAGCCGACTGCACGGCGGAAGACATCATGCTGGTGGCCAACAAAAGCAGACAGATTCGTTTCGTTCCTTTCATTGCCTCGGTCCTTTTGTGATTCATCCCGTGGGGCATGTCATATCATTATCAACCCGGCGACGATGTATGGTTGCCGGGTTATTAACCCGGCAACAATATATATCGCATTCAGCCGTGGCGTGCCGGTTCGCAGCAAGGCGCCCCATCGCCGCTGTAGCCACCCTACAGCAAGATGGGGCAACGCAGTCTGCGGGCCGGCACGCCA
>Ga0256841_1001145_pt1 | contig 24058 bp, 14 predicted proteins | sample 356308metaG_FD_185971 | JGI IMG/M metagenome (GOLD analysis project Ga0256841, IMG submission 185971) | Hydrothermal vent microbial communities from Mid Atlantic Ridge, Atlantic Ocean - 356-308 | ecosystem: Environmental > Aquatic > Marine > Hydrothermal vents | place: Atlantic Ocean: Mid...
CAAGTGGAACGTATCCAGTAGGTCAGCACATGTTGCAGTACTATGTAGAGGATGGCTGTGGCAACGTAGGCGTATGCAACTTGCTGTTCGAAGTGAAGGACTGCAAGAAGCCGACACCGTATTGTGAAGACGGGGTGGTCACGGTATTAATGCCATCTAGTAAATCTGTTCAGATCTGGGCATCTGACTTTAATCTGGGAAGTTTTGATAATTGCACGAAGAAAGAGGACTTAATTTTCTCCTTCTCTTCCGATACTACGGAAAAGTCAAGAATTTTCACATGTGATGATTTAGGATCCTCAAGTGTTCAGATGTGGGTAACAGATGAAGCCGGCAATCAGGATTATTGTGAAGTATTTATTGATATTCAAGACAATAATGATGTATGTGGAAATGGTGCCAGTGTTAATATAGGCGGACGTGTTTCTTCGATCAATCGCCAAATTGGCATCGAAGGAGTAGAGGTCAATGTCATAGACTCTAATGGAGTAGCGACGATGCATCCTACCCTGACAAATGGCTCTTTCTTGTTTAAGAATATGTCTAAAGGCCAAGACTATATTATTGCTCCTTCAAAAGATGATGATCCACTTAATGGAGTTAATACTCGTGATCTTGTGGCGATTCAACAGCATTTGTTAGGCAAGAGAGTATTTACAGAACCATATCAGTACATAGCAGCAGATGTAAATAATAATCGCAAGGTGTCTAGTGGAGATATACTGGCTCTACGAAAGCTGATTTTAGGGAAGGTCTCCGGATTTGGCGCTTTTGATAATAAGTCTTGGAGGTTTGTTGACCAATCCTTTACTTTTGTAGATCCTCTATACCCGTGGCCATTTAAAGAGCGTATCGAGTATGAAAAGATTGCCTCAAGTAAGATGAAAACCAATTTTAATGGTATTAAGATTGGTGATCTTACCGGAGATGTAAATCTACTGGGTAACACTCCTAGGGGTAAAGGAGCTCCTCTTCATCTGTATGCTCCTAATCAAATACTGGAAGAAGGAGACATTTACTCTATGAGTTTGAAAACAAGAGATAAAGGAACCATTGCCGGCCTGCAACTTTCTTTGAAGTTTGATCCTAAGTACTTTGAGTTTGTAGAATTCAAGAGTGGATTATTAGAGTTAGACCCATCTAGTTTTGGTATGAAATCGTTGAGAGACGGAGTTGTATTACTTAGCTGGAGTAATGCGGTTGGTGTCGAGATGTCAAGTGAAGACCTTGTGACACTCGTCTTTAAGGTCAGATCTAAGTGTTCGAGTGCCGAAGTACTTCATCTTACACAAAAATTCTTGAGTGCGGAAGCCTATACACCGGCATTAGAAGTGAGAAAGGTAGATTTGACTTTTGGTGGACAGGAAGTTGCGTTATTGCAGAATACGCCGAATCCATTCAAAAAACAAACTACGATTGGGTTTGTCCTACCAAGGGAAATGCCGGTAACATTAACCGTTTACAATATGAATGGAAAGGTGCTATACGTGAAGAACTTGGTGGCCTTTGGTGGATATAATCATGTCGATATTAGAAATGAAGAATTGGATGGAGCAGGGGTATTTTATTATGAATTAACAGGGGTAGATTTCACGAAGACGAGGAAGATGATTTTGATACGTTAATAACCAAAACTCATTATAGAAAAAGGGGATACTTGGATGTATCCCCTTTTCTTTAGAGTTTAATTCTTAATATATACGAAGTACATTAAAATTATAATTCATTATACCAACTAAAAACGCATAATACATGTCATTTGAGATAACTGGAAAATTACATAAGAAATTCGATACAGAGCAAAAAACAGCTACATTTAGTGCCCGTGAATTTGTGATATATACGGAGCAAGAGCAGTATCCTCAATACATTAAGTTCCAATTAACACAGGATAGATGCAGCCTTATTGATGCATTGGAAGAGGGGAAGCCAACAAAAGTATACTTTGATTTAAGAGGAAGAGAGTGGCAAGGTAAGTATTTTACTAATCTCAATGCTTGGAAGGTCGAGCAGGTTGCGTCCAATGACGGTACACCTTCAGGTATTAGTAGTAATGACACTACGGGCACAAGTGATACTCCTTTTCCGACATTGTCCGATGCCCCTTCGACCTCTGAAGGAGACGAATTTGAGGATGACTTACCTTTTTGAGCCAATCCATTAGTAGACAATGGTACGCTTCTGGAATAGAGTGGGGAAGAAGGGGAATCCCAGATATTGACAAGGAGTATTCAATTGGTAGTTCACCCAAACCCTGCAGTAGAATTTGTAGTGAGGTGCTTTTTGACAATAAAAGAAGGTATTTCGCCGAGGAGTCATAGCGGGCTATGACGACGAGGAGAAATGCTTGATTATGAAGTCAAAATGCGCCGCAGTAGAAGATCAGCCCGGAGTTAATGGAAAACCATAATTTACAATATAAGCAAAGATAAAATAATACCCTATCGATAGAAAAGCTAACTCGGAAATAATTTGCACAAGATGATGCAAAATATACCTTATCAGTATTATATACATAGTTCAAAAAAGGGTCTAATGCAGGGTTTGGGTTTAAGAGTAAGAGCTATTGGGGAAACCATGGTCCTTTATTTTTTGACTGTAAAAATAATGGTTTAAAAATTAGTAGCTATTTGTATTTTTAAATTTGTCCCAAGGAGTAGTCTTGTAGTGTCCCTCAGCGAAATATTGGCTGATTAGCTTGAAGGTTTTGGCATTTTGATAGCCGGGAATAGGCTGGATTACTTTCCAGTTCTCATCTAAAAATACAATAGTAGGGAAACTCAGTTTACCAAAAGTTATGGCAGCAGCTAGTTCATGATAGCCTCTTCTTCCGGAAGGGACATATCTATATTCTTTTTCGTTTATGTGAATCGGCTCCTTATACTCTGCATCAAAGCGAATAGGGTAATAATGTTCATTGATATATTGCGCCACCTCTTTTTGTTGGAATGTATTTTTATCCATCCTTTTACACCAGCCACACCATTGTGTATATACATCTACTACAATCATCCGTTTTTCAACCTTGGACTTAGCAAGGGCTTGTTCCCAAGTTAACCAGTGTATCTTGTTGTCCTGAGCTAAAATCGTTTTACTTCCTAGGACTAAGAAGAGAAGCAGTAAAGTAAAACTGGTATTTTTATTCATGATCATAGACGTCTTAATCTAAAACTTTTGTCTGGTGATTGAAAAAGTAATCTCCTCTTAACAACAATCGGTTCTATAGATTAGTAATGCAAATAAACAACATTTAAACCATTTAACGGGGCAAAAGGTGTTCCGAAAGTGAATTTTATAAAAATTTTAACAATTTGGCTGGTAAGGTACGCTTCAATATATATAGCAAAATCATAATATAGTTGGGATAAATGCGTTCTTAGTGGAATTGGATATTCTTAGATTATCTTCATGTATCGTTTTAGATGCAGGGGTGGAGGGTACAATTCGTCATTTCATTGTCATGGCGGTTTTTAATGAGAATCGACACATTTGGCAATTTCATACCAAAGCATATATAAACACATTCTAATGCAGGTTTTGTTATTGTTAAATTGGATATTTGGAAGTTTGTACTAATCGTATTAGACGGTTTTTAGAAAAGGGACGTAAAGGGAGAGGAAGACTCATTTCTTGAAATAATACAAGGAAAAAATATAAGAGTTACAGGCTACACTTTTAGGAAATGATTACATTTGCGCAAATAAAAATTAAAATCATGTATGCACCTACCAAGCGACAAGAAAAGACTTATACGGTCGATGAGTTCATGCAAAAATTAGAGCAGAGATACCCATTGCAGAAGAATTATCTTCAAGCCGTTCGTGAGTTTATGGAAGTTGTCATTCCATTTATCAATTCAAATCCCAAATATCATGGGTATAAGTTACCGGAGCGACTCGTTGAACCGGATCGACTAATTTCATTTAGAGTATCCTGGACAGATGAAAAAGGAGAAATCCATGTCAATAAGGGATACAGAGTTCAGTTTAATCAGAACATTGGTCCATATAAAGGAGGATTGAGATTTCATCCTACTGTAAATGAAGATATTCTTAAATTTTTGGGGTTTGAGCAAGTCTTTAAAAACAGTTTAACCACTTTGCCAATGGGAGGAGCCAAAGGAGGATCTGATTTTGATCCAAAGGGGAAGACAGACAATGATATAATGCGATTTTGCCAAGCATTTATGTTGGAACTATATAAGTATATAGGGCCTGACAGGGATGTTCCTGCAGGTGATATTGGTGTTGGAGGAAGAGAGATAGGTTATTTATATGGGCAGTATAAGAAGATCACCCAACAGCATGTAGGCGTATTGACCGGAAAGGGGCTTTCTTTTGGAGGGAGTTTGATTCGGCCGGAAGCTACCGGTTATGGGGCGGTTTACTTTGCTGGAGAGATGTTTAATAGGCAAGGATGGGAATTTGAAGGAAAAAAGTGTTTAGTTTCCGGGTCCGGCAATGTTGCTCAATATGCGACGGAGAAGCTCATTGATTTAGGAGCAAAGGTAGTTTCAATGTCTGACTCCAACGGGACTGTTTTTATGCCGGAGGGAATGACAAGGGAGCAATGGGAATGGATGATGATATTAAAGAATGAGCGAAGAGGGCGTATAGAGGAACTTGCCGAACATTTTGGATTTGTCTATCTGGAAGGGCAGCGACCATGGGGAATTAAAGCAGACTTTGCATTTCCTTGTGCTACTCAAAATGAGATATCACATTCAGATGCAGTACAAATGATAGAAAATGGTGTTAAAGCAGTTGTTGAGGGCGCCAATATGCCGGTAGAATTAGAAGCAGTTCATCTATTTCATAATAAAGGAGTACTCTATGCCCCGGGAAAAGCATCTAATGCAGGTGGTGTTGCGATATCAGGTTTAGAAATGACCCAAAATTCAATGAGATTGAGTTGGACGAGAAAGGAGGTAGATGAAAAGCTTAAGGATATCATGCGTGACATTCATGATCAATGTGTCAAGTATGGGGCTGAGGCACAGGATAATTCTGTTAACTATGTAAAGGGTGCTAATATTGCAGGTTTTGTAAAGATTGCAGATGCATTAATCACTCAAGGTGTGGTCTAATGTAATAGATGCATGGTACTTCACCCGCGGACCTATTGAATGAATTTATCTTAGGTGCTTGATTCATTGGCAAACTTAGTTTGAAATTACAGTGGCAATAGTTCACCATTAGATGAACATATTGTTCATGGAGTGAGTTTGTGTATAATACAGAGATGCCCTTTAGAGCGAATTTTATTTTAATGTACCGTTTTAGCAGTGCCAATAACCTATTACCTACTAGAGAGTATTTTCAAGAGTCATTTAGTATTGACCGATCTAAGTTGTTAGAACTCATTAATGGGAGGAATGCGGCGAGTCATAGTTTACGATTACAGAAAATACTAGAAGTCATAAGTAGTAAGGGTAGGAGGTAGAATTTAGGGAGTTCTTTCCGTTCATTTTATGGGTCAAGAGCAAAGAGAATATGGATTAGATTAGGTATGAAAAATTAAAGAAGAGAAACAATTAAAATTTTTTTCATTTTTTCTAATATTAAATCCAAAAAAATAGTACCTTTGCGTTCACTTTTGAGGGGGAGGATAAAAAAGAGGAGATTTAGGGCATTAAACAGCGGCTAAACAAAGGTGTCGGCCAGAGTGAATATTGAAGTAATGCCAATGTAGCTCAGTTGGTAGAGCAGCTGATTTGTAATCAGCTGGCCGGGGGTTCGAGTCCCTCCATTGGCTCATGAAAAGAAGAGGGGGCGCGCCGGAGTTGGAGAGCCGGGCCAGACTGTAAATCTGGTGACTACGTCTGAGTAGGTTCGAATCCTACCGCCCCCACAATTCAATTATTGAAAAATTGGCTTTTTGGTAATAAGCGGGAGTAGCTCAGTTGGTAGAGCATCAGCCTTCCAAGCTGAGGGTCGCGGGTTCGAGTCTCGTCTCCCGCTCTTTTTTCCTCTTAGCAATAGAGGTTAACCAGAGAGTAAAATCTCTTAGTTGCCAATGTAGCTCAGGGGTAGAGCACTTCCATGGTAAGGAAGGGGTCGGGGGTTCAAATCCCTTCATTGGCTCAATGTATTCGGATTCAGACAATCAAAATATCATTAAAATTTTTAAAAATGGCAAAAGAAACTTTTAAGAGGGACAAACCGCACGTCAATATTGGTACGATTGGTCACGTTGACCACGGTAAAACTACATTGACGGCAGCTATTACTTATGTGCTTTCAGCAGATGGACTTGCAGAGAAAGCGGATTACGATTCAATTGACTCAGCACCTGAGGAGAAAGAAAGGGGGATCACTATCAATACTGCACATGTGGAATATGAAACAGCGAACAGGCACTACGCGCACGTTGATTGCCCGGGTCACGCTGATTATGTAAAGAACATGGTAACTGGGGCAGCTCAGATGGATGGCGCTATATTAGTCGTAGCAGCCACTGATGGTCCTATGCCTCAAACGCGCGAACACATATTGTTAGCTCGTCAGGTAGGGGTGCCAAAGATTGTAGTATTTATGAATAAAGTGGACTTAGTGGATGATGAAGAAATGCTTGAGCTAGTTGAGATGGAGGTTCGTGAGTTGTTAGATCAATACGGATTTGATGGAGACAATGCAAGTATTATTCAAGGGTCAGCTCTTAAGGCACTTGAAGGAGATGCCGCGGCACAAAAAGCAATCCAAGATTTGATGGATGCAGTTGATGCTGATGTACCTGAACCACAGCGTGTCACTGACAAACCTTTCTTAATGCCGGTAGAGGATGTATTCTCTATTACTGGAAGAGGAACAGTTGCTACTGGAAGGATTGAGAGAGGGGTTATCAATGTATCTGACCCGGTAGAGATCGTAGGTCTTCAGAAGGAAGGAGAGAAAGCTATGACTTCAGTTGTGACAGGAGTTGAGATGTTCCGTAAGATTCTTGATCGAGGAGAGGCTGGTGATAATGCAGGACTTTTGTTGAGAGGTATTGACAAGTCAGACATCAAGCGTGGTCAAGTAATTTGTGCACCAGGTACAATCAAACCACATAAGAAATTTAAAGCTGAGGTATATATTCTAAGTAAAGATGAAGGTGGAAGACATACTCCATTCTTCAACGGATATCGACCACAGTTTTACTTTAGGACAACAGATGTTACGGGAGACTGTAAGCTTCCTGATGGAGTAGAGATGGTAATGCCAGGAGATAATGTTACTTTGGAAGTAGAATTAATTACTCCGATTGCGATGGAAAAGGGACTTCGATTTGCTATCAGAGAAGGTGGACGTACAGTTGGTGCCGGGCAGGTAACAGAAATCCTTGAATAATGAAAATGATCCTGAAAGGGGATTAATATGAAGTGTTAATCGCTTCAATAAATTTTTAAATAGCAATTAAGTATCCTCCATAATAGGGGGATGCTTAATGCTGTTTTAGAAACACGGGCTTAGCTCAACTGGTAGAGCGACGGTCTCCAAAACCGTAGGTTGAGGGTTCAAGTCCTTCAGCCCGTGCAAAAGGTAAAAAAATGGATAGAATAAAATTATATTTAACGGAGAGTTACAATGAATTACTTACGAAGGTGACATGGCCTTCATTAGGTCAGCTAGTCGTGACGGCAAATGTTGTATTAATATCATCATTTATCATCGCAGCACTGATATTTGGATTTGATGGTATATCAAATAAGATAATGAAGTTAATATACGGATTATCCTAAATTGGGAGGAATGGCAGCGGACGAGAAAAAAAATCAGAATATCGAAAAGGGCGATGAGCAGGAGGAAAAGAGATTAGCTCCGGATAATCATCGTTGGTATTCGCTACGTGTCATAAGTGGGAAGGAGCGTAAGATCAAGGAAATGATAGAGATGGAGGTGGAGCGTTCCGGATGGAAAGAGATTGTTTCCCAAGTATTAGTGCCTACAGAAAAGGTATATAAGATTAGAGCCGGCAAGAAAGTGATTTCAGATAGAAACATATTACCAGGATATATTTTGGTGGCTATGGACCCGGAGAGATTGAGTGGAGAGGTTATTCAGGGAATAACAACATTGCCAAATGTTATGCATTTTTTAGGAAGGGATAAGCCGATTGCGATGCAACCCTCTGAAGCTAACAGAATGTTAGGTAAGATTGATGAAAATACCGAGCAGGGCGAATCCATGATAGAGCCATTCATTGTAGGTGAGACGGTTAAGATCGTAGATGGTCCGTTTAATGAATTTGTAGGGGACATTAAGGAGGTAAATGAGGAAAAGAAAAAGTTAAAAGTAATAGTAAAGATATTTGGACGAGGTACGGAAGTAGAGCTTAACTTTATCCAAGTAGAAAAACAATCATAGTACAAAGGTTAAAATTTAAAGATATTATGGCTAAAGAAGTAGAAGGATTAATTAAAGTGATGGTTAAGGGTGGACAGGCCAATCCCTCGCCACCAGTTGGACCTGCATTAGGTGCAAAGGGTGTTAACATTATGGAGTTCTGTAAGAGATTTAATGCTAGAACTCAAGAGCAGCAAGGTAAAGTATTGCCTGTAGTTATAACTGTCTACAAGGACAAATCTTTTGATTTTGTTATCAAGACACCACCTGCTGCAATGCAATTGTTGGAGGCTTCAGGTTTAAAAAAGGGATCTTCTGTACCCAATAGAGACAAAGTAGCTAAGGTTACTTGGGATCAGGTGCGTAAAATTGCTGAGAATAAAATGGAGGACCTTAATGCATTTAAGGTTGAATCAGCAATGCGTATGGTTGCCGGGACAGCTAGAAGTATGGGTATAGAGGTTGAAGGTGTTGCCCCGTGGGAAGAATCCGTCACAACGGAAGAATAGATATTACAATTTCATAACAAGGGAGTATCCAATGTAAATGTGGATACGTTATACCTTAAAATATTTAGATATGGCAAAAAAATCAAAAAAATACCTTGCTGCTGAAGCAAAGGTAGAAGCGGAGAAGCAATACGAACTGCTCGATGCAATGCGTCTCATTAAGGAGATTAATCTCACAAAATTTGATAGTTCTGTTGATATACATGTTCGACTCGGGGTTGATCCAAGAAAACCTGATCAGGCACTGCGTGGAACTGTTAAGTTAACACATGGTACCGGTAAAGAAAAAAAGGTACTTGTTCTTTGTACACCGGATAAAGAAGAGGAAGCTAAGGCAGCTGGAGCGGATTATGTTGGATTGGATGAGTATGTACAGAAAATTCAAGATGGATGGACCGACATAGATGTAGTAATAGCCACACCAAATGTAATGGCTAAGGTGGGTAGAATTGGTAGAATTTTGGGACCTAGAGGTTTGATGCCAAATCCCAAGACAGGTACGGTTACTATGGATGTCTCGAGTGCGGTACAAGATGTTAAGAGTGGTAAAATTGCATTTCGACTAGATAAGTATGCAATAATCCACAATTCAATAGGTAGAGTATCCTTTACTCCTGAGCAATTAGCTGAAAATGCAGCAGACTTGGTTAAGACGCTTCTAAAGATGAAGCCATCGGCATCTAAAGGGACCTATATTAAGAGTATCACTACGGCTACGACGATGAGTCCGGGTGTAAAAATTAACCCTAGATCGTTTATTTAAAACCTGAAAAATCCACCTTATAATGAATAGAGCTGAAAAAAGAGAAATGGTTGCCCTTCTCAAGGAGAAGTTTGAGCAAACAGACAATATATATGTTGTTGATTCTAGTGAATTAACTGTAGAAGTTGTTAATAATATACGACGTAAGTGTCATGAGAATGACATTGAGATGCGAGTCGTGAAAAATACACTAGCCATAAAGGCATTGGAGCAAATTGAAGATAAAGAGGGATTGGATGAGTTAAAGGAGATATTTGTAGGACCATCCACTGTGATGTTGACAAAGGTCGCAAATATGCCTGCCAAAATGATAAAGGAGCTTAGAAAAGAGTTTGATAAACCTGTATTGAAAGCTGCTTATATTGATTCTGCAATGTACGTGGGAGATGATATGTTGGACATGTTGGCAAGTCTCAAATCAAAAGAAGAACTTATTGGAGACATCATATTATTGTTGCAGTCACCTGCGAAGACGGTAATCAGTTCACTCCAATCAGGATCACAAACCATTGCAGGGTTAGTTAAAGCTTTGCAGGAACGCTCTGAAAGTTAGATATCTAGTTTTTATAGCGGATAATAAATTGGCTTCCAAGCTAACGCTTTTATAAATAAATTAAAAAACACTAAAAAAATTGTAACATGGCAGATTTAAAAGCTTTTGCTGAGCAATTAGTCAACCTTACCGTAAAAGAAGTAAGTGAATTGGCTGACATTTTGAAAGAAGAGTATGGTATAGAACCTGCAGCAGCAGCTGTTGCAGTTGCAGCACCAGGTGCTGGAGCTGGAGCAGATGGTGGAGCAGCTGAAAAGACCGAATTCGACGTAATACTTAATTCGGCAGGTGCCGCTAAGTTGAAAATTGTAAAAGAAGTTAAGACATTACTAGGTCTAGGACTAAAGGAAGCCAAAGAATTGGTGGACTCTGCCCCTGCTCCATTGAAGCAAGGACTCCCTAAAGACGAAGCGGAAGCCATCAAGGCAGCTTTAACTGAATTGGGTGCTGAAGTTGAATTGAAGTAATCATAAGGGAATACTTCATACATATGACCATTGGTTTTTTAACCAATATTCATGTTTTAAGCTTAACCGAAAGACGAGGTTCCTTCGGTTAAGCTATTTATCGTTTGTAGCGCGGGTAATCGACGAATACCTATTATAATTTTAAAAATCTTCATCACATGGCTATATCTAACGAAGTTGCAACTTCAACTGGGAAAAGACATAAATTTGGTAGAATTAAATTATCTACCGAATATCCTGATTTACTTGAAATTCAACTCAAATCTTTTAAAGAGTTTTTTCAATTGGAAACAACTCCGGAGAATCGATATTTTGAGGGTTTATTCAGAGTATTTCAAGAGAACTTTCCGATTACCGATGCTCGAAATATATTTGTATTAGAGTTTTTGGATTATTTTATTGATCCTCCTCGTCATGGTATGGATGAATGTATGCAACGCGGACTAACATACAGCGTACCGTTAAAAGCTAAATTAAGACTTTCCTGTAATGATGAAGAACACGAGGAGTTTGAGACAATTGTCCAAGATGTATTTCTTGGGAATATACCTTACATGACCCCAAAGGGTACCTTCATAATCAATGGTGCAGAACGAATAGTTGTTTCTCAATTACATCGTTCTCCCGGAGTATTTTTTAGCCAAAGTTTTCACCCTAACGGAACCAAAATTTACTCTGCAAGGGTAATTCCTTTTAAGGGAGCTTGGATGGAATTTTCTACGGATATTAATATGGTCATGTATTCTTACATAGACCGAAAGAAAAAATTTCCAGTCACGACCTTGCTCAGAGCAATTGGATTTAGTTCAGATAAAGAGATTTTGGATTTATTTGGTCTTGCTGAGACCATAAAGGTTACTAAGGCGGGGATGAAACGCGCGATCGGTCGAAAGTTGGCTGCACGTGTATTAAAGACTTGGTCAGAGGATTTTGTTGATGAGGATACTGGAGAGTTAGTTACAATTGAACGAAACGAAATCATTTTAGAGCGAGATACTGTTCTTGATGAGGACAATGTGGAATTAATCATTTCTTCCAATGTAGAGGAGGTAATACTTCAGGTTGAGGATATTGATGAAGATTATACGATAATTTATAATACCCTTCAAAAGGATCCCACTAGTTCGGAGATTGAGGCCGTTCAACACATCTATCGTCAACTTAGAGGTACAGATCCACCAGATGATGAGACAGCGAGAGGGATTATTGATAAATTATTCTTCTCTGATAGAAGATATAACCTTGGGGAGGTCGGTCGATATAAAATTAACAAAAAACTGGGTCTTGATATTTCAATTGAAACTCAGGTTCTGACGAAAGAAGATTTTCTTTCTATTATAAACTACTTGATTGGATTAATTAATCAAAAGCATGAGCTGGATGATATTGATCATTTATCTAACAGAAGGATACGAACGGTAGGAGAACAGCTTTATGCACAGTTTGGTGTGGGGCTTGCGCGAATGGCTCGTACAATCCGAGAGCGAATGAATGTTAGAGATAATGAGGTATTTACTCCAATTGATTTAATTAATGCGAGGACGTTATCTTCTGTAATTAATTCTTTTTTTGGGACCAGTCAGTTATCTCAGTTTTTAGATCAGACAAATCCATTGTCTGAGATTACGCATAAAAGGAGAATCTCAGCTTTAGGACCTGGTGGTTTATCTCGTGAACGTGCCGGATTTGAGGTACGTGACGTACATTATTCTCACTATGGAAGACTTTGTACTATTGAGACACCTGAGGGACCTAATATTGGTTTGATTTCAACCTTATGTGTGCATTCAAAGGTCAATAGAATGGGATTTCTAGAGACACCTTACCGCAAGGTAGAAGATGGCAAGGTGCTAATGGAGACGGTCGAATACTTATCGCCTGATGCAGAGGATTACAAGAGAATTGCACAAGCCAACGCTTCAATAGATGAAAAGGGGACCTTTTTAACTGATCGGGTCAAATGCCGTGAACATGGAGAATTTCCTGTCTTACCACCGGAGGAAATCGATTATATGGATGTTGCCCCAAATCAGATTGTTGGGGTGTCTGCATCATTAATTCCTTTTTTGGAGAATGACGATGCAAACCGTGCTTTGATGGGATCTAACATGCAGCGTCAGGCTGTTCCACTTGTACAGCCCCATTCACCTATCGTAGGTACCGGAATGGAGGCAAAGGTTGCTAGAGATTCGAGGATGATGATAAATGCGGAGGGACCTGGAGTAGTGGAGTATGTAGATGCTAATGAAATCATAATTAGATATGATCATTCAGAGGAGGATCAATTGGTTTCTTTTGAGGATAATGTAAAGACCTATAAGCTTAAGAAATTTTTTAGAACTAATCAAGGAACTTGTATCAATCTTAAACCCATTGTTCGAAAAGGCGATAGAGTTGAGGAAGGCTCTATACTTTGCGATGGTTATGCTACTGAAAAGGGTGAGCTAGCTTTAGGTCAAAACTTGAAAGTTGCCTTTATGCCTTGGAAAGGGTATAATTTTGAGGATGCCATCGTACTTTCAGAGAGAGTAGTACGCGAAGATGTTTTCACATCTATACATATTGAGAGTTTTGATCTTGAAGTTAGAGAGACCAAACTAGGAGAAGAGGAACTGACGAATGATATTCCAAATGTCAGTGAGGAAGCGACTAAAGACTTGGATCAGGATGGAATCATTAGGGTTGGTGCTTGGATAAAGGAAGGGGATATATTGATTGGAAAAATTACCCCTAAAGGAGAGACTGATCCCACCCCCGAAGAGAAGTTGTTACGTGCGATATTCGGTGATAAGGCCGGGGATGTGAAGGATGCATCTCTAAAAGCTCCACCTTCTACTCGAGGAATTATCATTGGTACCCGATTGTTTGCCAGAGCGAAGAAGGATAGTTTTTTGAAGGAGCAGGAAAAGGTACAGTTAAAGCATCTAGAGGATTCTCATTCTGAGAATCTTAATGAGTTAAAAATTAAGCTCATTGATAAGCTTAATAAAATTGTAGGGGGAAATGTTACATCGGGGATTAAGTCAATATATGGGGATGATTTAGTGGCTAAAGGAGTAAAGTTGACCCGTTCGGTATTACAGAATATTGAGTTTGCACATGTCGAACCTGCTAACTGGGTAAACGATGAGCATAAGAATGCGTTAATCGCTAGATTGTTGCACAATTATAACATTAAGGTCAACGAGGAAATTGGTAGCTATAAGAGAGAGAAATTTAATATTAGTATTGGAGATGAATTGCCAACCGGAGTGCTCAAGTTAGCGAAGGTTTATCTTGTTAAAAAGCGAAAACTTAAAGTAGGGGACAAGCTAGCAGGGCGACATGGTAACAAGGGAATTGTATCTAAGATCGTTCGTTTGGAGGATATGCCATTCTTGGAAGATGGAACACCTGTTGATATTGTACTTAATCCGTTAGGGGTACCTTCACGGATGAACTTAGGACAGATTTTTGAAACTGTTTTAGGATGGAGTGGAGAAAAACTTGGTGTGAAATATGCCACTCCTATTTTTGATGGTGCATCGATGGATCAAATTGGTGAACTGATTGAGAATGCGGGGTTACCTCACTTGGGTCAAACTTACTTATACGACGGGGAGACAGGGGATAAGTTTCACCAACAGGCTACAGTAGGAGTGATCTATATGATAAAGCTGTCCCATATGGTAGATGACAAGATGCATGCTCGGTCTATTGGGCCTTACTCTTTGATAACACAGCAGCCCCTTGGAGGAAAAGCTCAGTTTGGAGGGCAGAGATTTGGAGAGATGGAAGTGTGGGCCTTAGAGGCATTTGGAGCTTCTAATATTTTAAGAGAGCTATTGACGATTAAGTCAGATGATGTTATCGGAAGGGCGAAAGCTTATGAGGCTATTGTCAAAGGTAAGGTGTTACCTGAGCCACATATTCCGGAATCATTTAATGTATTGATAAAGGAATTGCAAGGGCTGGCCCTTGACATTAAGTTTGAATAGTCCAAGGCCTTTCGTATTATTTATTTACATCAATCCACAATTACAACAATATGGCATTTAGAAAGAATAATGAAAAAGCGAGAAAGGAGTTTAATTCTGTTACTATTAAGCTGGCTTCTCCTGACTTGATTCTCAAACGTTCACACGGTGAAGTTTTAAAGCCTGAAACCATTAATTATCGCTCTTATAAGCCGGAGAGAGATGGTCTATTTTGTGAAAGAATTTTTGGGCCGGTTAAAGATTATGAGTGTTATTGTGGGAAGTACAAGCGAATACGATATAGAGGTATAGTTTGTGATAAATGTGCGGTAGAGGTTACTGAAAAGAAAGTAAGGCGCGAGCGAATGGGACATATTAAGTTAGTAGTTCCCGTCGTACATATATGGTTCTTCAGGTCTTTACCTAATAAAGTCGGATACTTATTAGGCCTATCCTCAAAAAATGTATCTGCTGTTATTTATTATGAAAAGTATGTAGTCATTCAGCCTGGTGTAAAGGAAGCCGAAGGTGTTGCCAAGATGGATTTGCTTACAGAAGAGGAGTATTTTGAGGTACTAGAAAGCTTACCGGCAGGTAATGCGCAATTAGATGATGCAGATCCCAATAAGTTCATTGCGAAGATGGGGGCAGAAGCCTTATACGACTTATTGACAGATATGGACTTGGATCTTCTTTCGTATGAATTGAGACATAAGGCAGCTACGGAGACTTCACAACAAAGAAAATCTGAAGCGCTTAAGCGTCTTAGAGTAGTAGAAGCTTTTAGAGAGGGAATGCGCAGAGAAGAAAATCATCCGGAATGGATGATTATACAATATCTACCAGTGATACCTCCGGATTTAAGACCACTTGTACCGCTGGATGGTGGCCGATTTGCCAGCTCTGATTTAAATGATTTGTATAGGAGGGTAATCATTAGAAATAATAGACTGAAGAGATTGCTTGAAATTAAAGCTCCTGAAGTTATTTTGAGAAATGAGAAGAGAATGTTGCAGGAGGCGGTGGATTCACTTTTTGATAATTCGAGAAAAGCCAATGCGGTGAAAGCAGAGGGGGGACGTGCGTTAAAATCATTAAGTGATATTCTGAAGGGTAAGCAAGGTCGATTTAGACAGAATCTACTGGGTAAACGAGTCGATTATTCCGGAAGATCGGTTATTGTAGTAGGCCCCTCATTAAAATTGCACGAGTGTGGACTTCCTAAAGGGATGGCAGCAGAATTATTTAAGCCATTTATCATCCGAAAACTTATTGAAAGGGGGATCGTAAAAACAGTTAAATCAGCTAAAAAATTAGTTGATAAGAAAGATCCGGTAATCTGGGATATACTTGAAAATATTTTGAAGGGGCATCCTGTTATGCTTAATAGAGCTCCTACACTGCATAGATTGTCCATACAATCGTTTCAGCCTGTACTTATAGAAGGTAAGGCTATACAATTGCATCCACTGGTGTGTAGTGCCTATAACGCTGACTTTGATGGAGACCAAATGGCGGTCCATGTTCCATTAAGTCAACCAGCTATTTTGGAAGCACAGATGTTGATGATTGCTAGTCACAATATGTTAAATCCCCAGAACGGCACCCCAATTACACTCCCATCTCAAGATATGGTACTCGGGTTGTATTACTTGACTAAAGAGGCACATTCTAAAGGCTCTAAGAAGTTACTTGGGGAAGGGATGAGATTTTACTCTATTGAAGATGTCGTAATAGCTCACAATGAGGGTAAGGTTGATTTACATGCCGGGATTAAGCTTCGATTGAAGAACTCAGAATACCCGGAATCTTCAGATAAAAAATATGTATATGTCGATACCACTGTAGGGCGTGCTATGTTTAACGCACATGTACCGGAGGGCGTCGAGTATATAAATGAGTTGCTTACGAAAAAGAATTTGAAAAAGATTATTCGGCACATTATAGAGACCAAAGATGTACCGACCACTGCAGAATTCTTGGATAAAATCAAGAATTTAGGGTTTATTTGGGCTTTTAAAGGAGGTTTATCCTTTAACCTGGGAGATTTGATTACTCCGTCCATAAAGGAAGCAACTTTAGCAGAGGCAAGAGCTGAAGTAGATGAAGTATGGGAGCACTACAACATGGGACTCATAACAAATAATGAGCGCTATAATCAAATAATTGATAAATGGACCTTTGCTGATAATAAAATTACGGAGAACCTCATGAAGGAGCTCAGTGAGCATAAAGGAGGATTTAACTCTGTCTTTATGATGCTTGACTCCGGGGCTAGAGGATCAAAGGCACAGATTAAGCAGCTGTGTGGACTTAGAGGTCTTATGGCTAAACCTAGAAAGTCAGGTACTTCTGGAGGGGCTATTATTGAGAATCCCATCTTATCTAACTTTATCGAAGGACTTTCTGTATTGGAGTATTTTATCTCTACTCACGGTGCTCGTAAAGGATTGGCGGATACTGCTCTTAAGACTGCTGATGCCGGTTATCTGACTAGACGACTTGTGGATGTAGCGCAGGATGTAGTTATAATGGAACATGATTGTACTACCTTACGCGGAATTGAGGCAGTGGCGGTAAAAGAATCTAATAAAATTGTAGAACCTTTGGCGGACAAGATAGAGGGAAGATTTTTATTAGAAGATGTATTTCACCCTGATACTGGAGAGATGTTGTTAGCTGCCGGAGAGTACATTACTGCGGAAAAAGCCCAGGAAATAGATGCTGCAGGTATTGAGGCTGTACAACTTCGTTCTGTTTTGACTTGCGAATCAGATAGAGGTGTTTGTGTTAAATGTTACGGAAAAAATTTAGCTACAGGTCGTATTGCTGAAGTCGGGGATGCAGTCGGCATCATTGCTGCTCAAAGTATTGGAGAGCCGGGTACACAGCTAACTCTACGTACTTTCCACGTGGGAGGGGTTGCATCAGTATCTAAATCAGAATCAGAAGTCGCTGCTAGTGCAGATGGGATACTGGAATTTGAAAATATCAAAACGGTAGACCAAGAGCAAGATGGGAAGACGAACACAATCGTTATCTCTCGTTCAGGAGAAATACGGATACTTGATCCTAAGACTAAAAAGGTATTGAGTCATAATCATATACCTTACGGATCATTCATTCATTTTAAAGATGGTGCTAAGATTAAGCGCGGAGAAGTAATCTGCGAGTGGGATCCATTTAATGCTTTGATTATATCGGAATTTGGAGGAATCATCCAGTTTGAGGATATTGAGGAAGGTGTGACATACAGAGTAGAGAAGGATGATCAAACCGGATATACAGAGCGGGTAATAAAAGAGGCAAAGGGACGAGGTAAGAAGAAACTACCTAGTGTCCATATAGTCAGTCCTTCTGGAGAAGTTATAAAAACCTATTCATTGCCTGTCGGGTCTTATATTGTGATTAATGAGGGGGATGAAGTAAATATAGGGCAGGTCTTGGCCAAGATTCCTCGGAATTTAGGTGGGATTTCTGATATTACCGGTGGTTTGCCACGGGTTACAGAATTATTTGAAGCACGTAACCCTTCCAATCCGGCAGTTATCTCTGAGATTGAAGGGCTAGTCAAATTTGGCAAGATAAAGAGAGGTAAGCGTGTTGTTGAGGTAGAAAATGAGCGGATAGGCCAAGTTAAGAAATATCTTATCGCTCTATCTAAGCATATTTTGGTGCAAGAAGGGGACTTTGTACGTGCAGGGGATCGTTTAACCGATGGAGCCATTGCACCTGTAGATATTTTGAGTATAAAAGGACCCTTCGCTGTTCAAAGTTATTTGGTTCATGGTGTTCAAGAAGTATATCGTTCTCAGGGGATTACAATCAATGATAAACACATCGAAGTAATCGTACGTCAGATGATGAGAAGAGTTCAAATACTTGACCCGGGAGATACCAAGTTTTTGGAAGGGGAAGCAGTTGATAAGATAGAATTCTTTAAAGAAAATGATCGTATATTTGATGTTAAGGTAATTGTAGATGCCGGTGGGTCCGAGAAATTGAAGCCTGGACAGCTTGTGACATTGAGGGAGCTTAGAGATGAAATTTCTTTTCTAAAGAGAAACGACAAGAAGCTGCCCAAATGGAGAGATGCAATTAATGCTACTTCCAAGCCTACCCTTGAGGGAATCACCAGATCATCTCTTGGTGTTCAATCATGGATATCAGCTGCATCTTTCCAGGAGACGACCAAAGTCCTTAGCATGGCTGCTATTGCAGCGAAAAAGGATCATTTGATGGGGTTAAAGGAAAATGTGATTGTAGGGAAGCGGATTCCCGCAGGAACGGGTATGAAGCAGTTCAATAATCTCTTTGTATGGTATAAGGATGATTTGCCTCCGGTGGAAACCACGACAGAGGTAGTTCAAGAAGTTAAAGAAGAATAGGAGTGCTTCCTTTTACTTGATGGAAATACATATCAAAAAGCGTCACTTGAATACTGTTCAAATGACGCTTTTTTGATATTAAGGAGTGAAGAACATGAGAAGATATTTTCCATTAAAGCATAAAATATACGCAGAGTAGGCCTATACCACCTAAGACTATTGCATATGGGAAAGCCATTTTGACCATTTTCCCATATGAAAGTCGTATTAAAGGTGCAAGAGAAGAAGTTAATAGAAAGAGGAATGCAGCTTGTCCATTGGGAGTTGCGACGCTAGGTAAGTTGGTTCCGGTATTTATAGCTATAGCTAGCTTTTCATATTGATTTCTTGTGATTTCATTTGCATTAAAAGCGGCCTGGACCTCATTGATATAGACTGTGGCAACAAATACATTGTCACTAATAGCCGAAAGTATTCCATTGGCGATGTAAAAAATTGTAGGTTGGGAGGATGCATCTAATGTTAGAGCCCACTGAATAATGGGTTTAAATAAATGTTGGTCATGAATCATTGCCACGATAACAAAAAACACAACTAATAATCCTGTAAATGGCAATGCTTCCTCAAATGCATGTCCTATTTGGTGTTCATCTGTCATCCCCATGAAGGCTGTTTGAAATATTAGTAATCCTAGCCCAATAAGCCCTACAGGAGCGAGGTGAAGTCCTAGCCCTATAATTAATAGGAACATGGCTACACCTTGAATTCTTAAATGATATTTTTGTTTTGATGTACGTTTTTTGTCTTGCAACAGGGTGTAGTTATAGATGATTTTTTGAGCAGCAATTGGCATTTTTGCCCCAAAGTCAAATAACTTGAATTTTTCGAGGATGACTGTAGTTATTAGTCCTGCAAAAAGAACAGGAATCGAAACAGGAGCCATTTTTGTGAAAAACTGAATAAAGTCCCATTCCATTTTTTCTCCTATTAGTAAATTTTGCGGCTCCCCAACCAAGGTCATCACACCTCCTAAGGCAGTGCCGACTACTCCATGCATAATAAGACTACGTAAAAAGCTTCTAAACTGATCAAGCGTCTCGCCACTTAGCTGAAGTCTATCTGTTTGGTGGTCTTCATCTAGATCATATTCTCCTGAATGTACTTTATGGTAAACTCCATAGAATCCTACACCTACACTAATTAAAACTGCAGTAACAGTTAGCGCATCTAGAAAGGCAGATAACAAGGCGGCAAGAATGACAAATACCAATGAGAGTTTTAGCTTTGACTTGACCGAGCTAAACAACCTACTAAATATATACATCAAAAGAGGCTTCATAAAGTAAATAGCTGCAACCATGAACATCAACAATAGAATTACTTCTAAATTGATGCTAACCTCTTTGTAGGCATGGCTTGGTGTTGTAAGGTTTAGGAATAATGCTTGAATAGCAATCAATCCCCCTGATACAAGAGGATAACATTTTAGAGCCATTGCTAGAGTAAATATAAACTCCCCTATAACAAGCCAAGATGTAATTGTTTTTCCAAATAGAAAGAAGGATAGTACATTTAATACCAAGAAACTTAGTATTGTGTATTTATACCAAGAAGGACTGTTGCCTAAGAAATTATGCATTTTTACTGTGATTTATATTATATGAAATGTATTTTATAATTTAATATTATGTCGGTAGGTTTATAATACAAGATACGCTCGTTTACAGAATGTTCAGGGGGAGGTAATGTAGATTTTATCAATGCTTTTATGATATGACCTGACTTGGATAGATTCTGAATCAAATAAGATGTTTTTATTGTTCTTGACTTATATGTATTGGGAAGGGATAAGCTGGATATGGATTTAGTTTGAGGGGAGACTCATTCTAATAATTCATATCCTTTTCATACCTGTTGGACGTGTGATAAGGAGATGAATGAATTTAGACATTTAATTCTTTCCTTAAAGCTGGAAGAGCTTTCAAACAAGCTTCAAAGGATGTAAAGATATGCTCTTCCGGTATCAAGTCGGGAATTATATCTATTCTCTCAAGCATATATCTAGGTTGCTTTAGGATATTAACCAAGCAAATAGCTTTCCCCTCTTGTACTAATCTGGATAAGACATCTTCTAATGCATACAGGCCGGATTGGTCAATATATTGCATTCTTCCCATTCTTATTATTATAATTGACGCATGATCCGGTATTTTTTGGGTAAGTCTTTGAAATTCACTCGTAGAACCAAAGAATAAAGGACCTTTGATATGTTTAATGTAAATATTGCTTTTTATTTCCTTGGAAAGGTTGGTTTCATCCGGCCATTTTTCTTCTTCATCCAATACTTTTATTTCAGATCTTTCAGCCATAAGATCGCCTATTTTTTTCATAAACATTAAAGAGGCTATAACTAACCCAATTCCTACGGCATAGACCAGATTCCAAACGGTAGATAGGATTAATACAGTTATCATGATGAGTACTTCAGGTAGGGGCATGTGAGGAATGGCTTTAAGTCCTTTATAATCCATTACCCCAATTCCAACTGTGATAAGTATCCCTGCCAAGACTGCTGCAGGAATTTTTGAGGCAATAGGGCCTAATGCCAGTAGGACTATAAAAAGTAGGATTGCAGCAATCATACCCGAAATTTTAGTTTTACCCCCGGCATTAATATTAACAACAGTTCGAATCGTAGCTCCGGCACCGGGAATTCCACCAAATATTGCACCAATACTATTACCTATTCCTTGGCCTATAAGTTCCTTGTTAGGTTTATGTCTTGTTTTTGTCATATTATCTGCAACGACAGAAGTAAGTAAAGAGTCAATCGCCCCCAATAAGGCTAAAGTTAAGGAAGTAAAAATATAGGGTGCGATATTATTGAAATTGAAATGGGTAAATATTGAAAAATGAGGCAATGGAAGTCCACTGGGAATTTTCTCTATAGGTCGATAATCTATGCCAAAGGCAATAGCGATTGTTGACATCACGAGTAGTGCTATTAACGTACTAGGTATGGTAGTTGTAATTCGTTTAAAACCAAAAATTATTATTATGGTCCCCATCGCTAATAAAAAGGCAGTCCAATCAATACTCTTAATAGCTCTAGGGAGTACTTTTAAAGCACCGATTACCCCTGAAGCATTTTCTACAGCAAGTGTTTGAGCTTCCTTTAAAATTTGTTCTTCTGTAATATTTTCCGCTCTATTTATTGTCTCCTTAAAATCTCGTAGCACTAGGATACCTTCTTTTTGCTCATCTCTTAAGATGCTCTCTAGTATTACCTCCTCTGCCTTCGGTTTGAATTGGTAAATATAGGCTGTATCCTCTTTTGGATAATAGCCTATAGTAGGGAGAATCTGTGTTACGAGAATAATAATTCCAATAGCGGTCATGAATCCTGAAACTACCGGATAGGGTATATATTTTATATATTTACCTAAACCGATTAACCCAAGACCAATTTGCATTAATCCAGCAACTAAGAAAACGGTTAAAATGACCGGAAGTGCTTTGTCTAAGTCCCCCTCAAATGTCGCTATGATACCTGTAATGATCACCATACTAACAGCCGTCATTGGTGCTGTAGGTCCGGATATTTGGGTGCTTGTCCCACCAAATAATGCACTGAAAAATCCTACAAATATAGCTCCATAAAGACCAGCACTTGGCCCTAATCCTGAGCTGACACCAAAAGCTAAGGAAAGGGGAAGTGCTACTATTCCAGCAGTTATCCCTCCGAGTAGGTCTCCTTTAAAATTATTGAAATTGAATGATTTTTTCATTGATTGTATGTTTTATCCGCTTTTATTTGATTTATGACAAGAAGGTCTATTTTGCCTTCTCATTTAATAACTATTTACTATACTTTAGATATGACTATTGATATTTAAAGTTAACTTATTGTTCTTAGATAAAGGAATGATGTATCAGATGTAAATGCCCTTTTTAATTTGCTTACTATTCTAGAATTGCAATGGGGCACTTCAATAGGTTAACCTTGTTCCTCTCCAAAAGGTTAATCGTTTACTTTCTTTGAAGAGAGGTATCACTCCTATTTTAATTGGTTAATCCAAAAATTCAACTTTACCTGTAGATACATCATACATGGCTCCTGCGATTTGGATTTGTTGCTGAAGGTGCATCTCTAATAAAATCGAACTTTCTTGTAGAATTTGCTCACAGCTGACCTTGACATTTAAAGAAGCAACTTCATTTATATAGCTTGGATTCTTAGAGGTTTGGTCATCTGGATATAGCTCATTTATTCTTTTTATCGAAGGCACTATTTTGTCCAATAGATAGGGCAAATTTCCTACTTGTACCTGATCGCAGGCTCCTTTAATAGCGCCACAATCAGTATGTCCCAGTACTATAATAGAGGGTACGCCGATTATACTACAAGCAAATTCTAAACTGGCTAATATGTCTTTATTGATGATATTCCCGGCTATTCTTATGTTGAAGATATCCCCAATTCCTTGATCAAAGATAATTTCAGTAGGGATCCTTGAGTCAATACAGCTCAGAATTACTGAAAACGGATATTGGGCATTCGCAGTCTTTGCAATCTGTCTGTCGAAGTCTCGAGAGAGTGTTTTATTTTGGATGAAACGTTCATTCCCTCTTTTTAGTAAATTAAGTGCAATTTCAGGCGTGATTGAGGCTTGTGTTTCTTTGGTTTGTGCTAAAGTATTATCAATTTGAATATTTTTCATTGTATATTTTTTAATGTTGGATAAAAAGGATGGAGTAGGGGTATTCCCTCTTTTATTTCAATTACGGTATCGTACTGTGCAAGGAAGATGTGAGAAAAGTGTCTTCACCTCTTTAGCTTGTGTTTATTTAGTCGTATTAAGCGCGACCATTTCATAGCTGCAGAAAATTTATAATAAATTGAAAATAAATGTATTATAAATTTTCTGCAGCTATGTAACCGCTTCGCTCTCACATGAATTTTTTTAATTATCTTTCTGTGTGAATTTATAACTAATAAAATTCATGTTCGTTTCATATCTTAAAAAATTTATAATAAATTGAAAATAAATGTATTATAAATTTTCTGCAGCTATGTAACCGCTTCGCTCTCACATGAATTTTTTTAATTATCTTTCTGTGTGAATTTATAACTAATAAAATTCATGTTCGTTTCATA
>Ga0256841_1001146_pt1 | contig 24045 bp, 18 predicted proteins | sample 356308metaG_FD_185971 | JGI IMG/M metagenome (GOLD analysis project Ga0256841, IMG submission 185971) | Hydrothermal vent microbial communities from Mid Atlantic Ridge, Atlantic Ocean - 356-308 | ecosystem: Environmental > Aquatic > Marine > Hydrothermal vents | place: Atlantic Ocean: Mid...
ATAAATTCTACTGTGGCGTATTGCCCCGCTTGCAAACCGTTTGCCTGCTCCAAATAGACAATGCCATCGATTTCCGGCGCATCGCCCCGGGTGCGGGCAACGGCACCTTCACCAGTGATCGCATCAATCAGGACCTTCTCTTTTTGGCCAATTTTATGTTTTAACTTGGCCGCGCTGATTTCGGCCTGCACCTCCATCAATCTGGCCAACCTTTCCTCTTTGACCTCTTCTGCCACAGGATCTGGCAAATGATTGGCCGAGGCCCCTTCCACCGGGGAATATTTGAAGGCGCCAACCCGGTCAAGCCGTGCTTCCCGAAGAAAATCCAGCAACGCTTCAAATTCCTTCTCTGTCTCCCCGGGAAAGCCCACTATAAACGTGCTGCGCAACGTAAGATCGGGGCATATCCGGCGCCAGGCACGAATGCGTTCCAGGGTATTGACCGAATTGGCAGGACGCTTCATCAACTTGAGGATCCTGGGGCTGGCGTGTTGCAGGGGAATGTCCAGATAGGGAAGGATTTTCCCTTCCGCCATCAACGGTATGATTTCATCCACATGGGGATAGGGATACACATAGTGCATCCGCACCCACACGCCCAATTCCCCCAACCCTTTCGCCAAGTCGGTCAGCTGGGTGCGCCAAGGCCGGTTCCGCCAGCGGCTTTCTTGATAACGGAGATCCACCCCGTAAGCGCTGGTGTCCTGGGCAATTACCAACAGCTCTCTCACCCCGGCCACCACCAGTTTCTCCGCTTCCCGCAACACTTCTCCTATGGGCCGGCTGACAAGATCCCCACGCAGGGAAGGAATGATGCAAAAACGACAGCGGTGATTGCAGCCTTCGGAAATTTTCAGATAAGCATAATGGCGCGGGGTCAGCTTGATTCCCTGGGGCGGCACCAAACTGGTGTAGGGATCGTGGCTGGGTGGCAGATGCCGATGCACTGCCTTCATCACCCCTTCGTAATCGTGAGCGCCGGTAATGTCCAGAACCTTCGGGAAACGCTCGCGTATCGTGTCCGATCTCTCTCCCAGGCAACCGGTGACTATTACCTTGCCATTTTCATCCAGTGCCTCGCCGATGGCTTCCAGGGATTCCGTCACCGCATCCTCGATAAAGCCGCAGGTATTGACCACCACCAAATCCGCTTGATCGTAACTGGGCACCAATTGATAGCCCTCCGCCCGCAGCCGGGTCATAATCCGCTCGCTGTCCACCAGCGCCTTGGGACATCCCAGGCTGACAAAACCGATTCGGGATGTGGAAAAGTTGGCTAACGCTTTTTTGCTCACAAAAGCTCCTGTGGTTCCGTGATTTCCGCCATGTCGATTCGTTCGATCTGGTCCAACTGATCCCCCCACACCAAAGCATCGCGGACGAAATAAGTCAGTGTCCGCTCGCCGCCATCCACGGGGGCCCGATCAAAAATATAAAACGCACGCATGACACTGCGGCGGCGATAGCCTGCGGGTTTCTTTTGGACAATCCGGTCGCGCCAGGTTCCAAAATTCACATAAGTATAATTGGCTTTATCCTCTAACTTGACTTCCTCTTGCAGGGGAATATGGGTATGGCCTTCCCCATGAATTCTGAAACCATAATGCCGGTATTCCGGCTGAAAGGTGGGCATGGCCAATAAAGACGGTAACGGTTCACTGGAACGCAGATAGTGGTTCCAGCGGGTAATGCCCGCCATCACCCGCATCACCCCGGCAATTGCGCTGATTTCAAAGCCCTGATTGAGAATCTTCATCCACTTGAGCCAATGTTTCACCATATACAACCCAAGCTTGCGGCGCATTGGGGAACTGGAAAAAGTAAAATCCCAGTGCAGCCAACGCATGACACAGTCAAAGAGACAATCTTCCAGCACTTTGGCAATGGAGATATCCACGGCACGCAAGGTTTTCAAGCGCTCGGTTTCCTGCAGAATCCGGGTAACCGCCAAATAAGTGGGTCGGTATAAATCCAGTTCGTCCAGAATCCGGTGCAGGCGCGGCTCCCGGTATCCAGCCTGGCGCAGTTTGTGTTTGGCTTGATAGATGAAAGTGGATAATACGCCGGCGGCGACGGTGTCCCCAAAACATGGGTCAATGAAAGGCTTGAATCCGATTTTCTGCCAAACCTCCGGTTGCCAGCCATCGTGCGCCGACCAGCCGGGCTTGCCACCGGCAGGGACAATGGCATGGGAGTTGTCCGCATCACGCCATTGACCGTGAGTGGTGAAAAAACGGAAGCCCCGGTCGCCGTAATAGAAAGGCAAATAGGGAACCGTCTCGGGATCGGAAAAAAAACCCGGGTCGTTGAAGTACATTTCTCCGATCCAGCGCCGGTAATTGGCCGGCAGATCTCCAGGGGCGACGCCCAGACCGAATTCATAAAAATAAGCCAGGGCCTTGGGTACCGCCATAATTTCTTTATCGTGATTGCCCAGCAAGACAATCACCCCGGCTTTCTCGACGCCGGTGGCTTTAAGCTGCCCGGGCAACTTTTGCAGCAATTTAAAAAAGGGTTTGTGAAGATGAATAATATCTTCAGTGATGTTTAAAACTATCTCCGCAAACTCGGAGTGTTCCCGCTGCCAGGGATAGACGTTGGCCTCCGCCCAACGGCTGCTGCGAATCAGGTCGATGACATCGCCATCGAGCACCAAGGTAAAATCCCGCACCTTCTCCCGCTGGCAAAGACCGCGGATATTGTCGAAAAAACGCTCCCAAACCACTGGCGGCAAGCTTTGCGTACCCACGCTGCCATCGGTCAGATGCAAGTCGCTTACGGCTACGCACAGCCGGGTGGGGGCATTTGGATCGTAGTCTTCGTGTAACAGGGCCAGGGATCGTTGTTTCATCAGGTTCTTCCTCCGCTTGCCCCAACGAATCATGGCTAGGGCAGATTGATTACCGGTACCTGTAATAGCGCTTTCTCAGGCACCAGGCAATGCTGGTTGTCGCAGGCTTGCAAGCTTAATTTGAGAAGCAGGGGGCCCTTGCCTTGGGAGGCCAAAGCGGAAATTGTCACCCTGCCTTCATAAACTGCCAAAGGCTTTTTGGAAAAGCCAAACGCCTTCTTTTGCGGCGCTGGGAAACGAATACCTTCTAACCGCCAGCCCCGATCCGGGGAAGCAATTGTCAAGGTAGTGGGGATCAGATCACCATCTGTTACCGTATCAGCGTTGATATGCCAACCGGGCTTCAGATCGATCTCTACCGTCAAGGCCTTATTTTGCCGTTTTACCACAACTTTGGCATTCCCCTGGGCGAGATATTGTAAAGGCCCTGTTTCTCCTGATTCATATTCACGTACCGCCAGCAACAAATTTGCCATTCCTGCGGGACTACGCTGAATCTGCCTGGCCAACGCCGCCCGCAGGCGGTTAAACCGGGTTTCGTACAAAAGCCGGGGGGAACGCTTCGACAACCGGACCAGCAAGCGGGCAGCGACAGCATTGCCGGAAGGCACCGCATTGTCATAGGTATCCATGGGGCGGACCATCAATGGCTCGGCGCTCGTGCGATTCATATAAAAGGCTCCCTTGTTTTCATCCCAATAGTCCGTCAGCATGGTCTGGGTGAGGGTTTGCGCCCTCTGTAACCAAACCTCGCCGGCATCTCCGTCATAGAGCGCCAGAAACCCCAAGGCCAGCCAGGCATAATCCTCTTGTATGCCTTCCCCGCTGGGCCGGCCATTCAGAGAGGCCCGCATGAGATGACCATCGCGGTGATGATGTTGCCATATAAATCGCGCCGCCTTTTCCGCCGCTTGCCTATAGCGGGGCTCCGATAATAACCGCCCCGCCTCGGCCAAAGCGGCGATCATCATTCCATTCCAGGCAGTGACGACTTTATCGTCCCGAAGCGGCGGAACCCGTTTGGCGCGGGCTCGATAGAGCTTGTGGCGGATGTTTTCCAGCCGGGCCAATAGATCCTTTTCAGGCATCCCCTTGCTGCGGGCAAAAGCTTCCAACGATTGTGGTAAATGGAGAATGTTCTTGCCCTCAAAGTTGCCCTGTTCAGTCACCCCGTAAACTTCCATGGCCAAGGCCGCATCGTCAGGCTTCAAAACCGCTTTGATCTGGGCCGGGGTCCAGACAAAAAACTTGCCTTCCTCGCCTTCGCTGTCGGCATCGGTTGCCGAATAAAACCCGCCTTCGGGAGCCGTCATTTCCGTCAAGACATAATCGAATGTTTGCCGGGCAATCCGTTCAAAAAAGGGATTGCCGGTCAACAGAAAGGCCTGGATGTAAAGCCCACCCAATTGGGCCTGGTTATAGAGCATTTTCTCGAAATGGGGCACCAGCCAGGCGGCATCGGTCGCGTAGCGGTGAAAACCGCCGCCAATCTGGTCGTAAATCCCGCCTCTGGCCATGGCATCCAAGGTCTGGGTGAAGACTTTCATCACCTGGGGATCGCGGCTGCGCCATGCTTCATCCGCCAACAGCGACAGCCAGGGCTCATTGGGGAATTTGGGGGCGTCGCCAAAACCGCCATGAAGCGGATCAAAACGGCCCAAAATTTCCTGGATGGCTTGATTGGCCAAATCGGCATCGACCTTACCTGCCTCTTGATCCGTGGCATTCATTTTCTCCACTGCTTGGGTGATCTCTTGGGCCTGGGCTTCAATCCCGGCCCGTTGTTCTTGCCAGCCGGAAGCTATACGCAATAACAACTGTTTGAATTGGTGGGGCGGGAAATAGGTGGCGCCATAAAACAGTTTGCCGTCTGGGGTCAAAAAGGCTGACAAAGGCCAACCCCCGTGCCCGGTGACCAGCATGACGGCATTCATATAGGTGGCATCCACATCAGGCCGGCGCTCCCGGTCTACCTTGATGGGAATAAAGTATTGATTCAGAACTTGGGCAATCTCTGGGTTGTCAAAACTCTCTTCCTCCATCACGTGACACCAATGGCACGTGGAATAACCGATGGAAAGAAATACTGGTTTGTCTTCCCGCCTGGCTTGGTCGAAAGCTTCTTTCCCCCAAGGGTGCCAATCCACCGGATTGTGGGCATGCTGGAGCAAATAGGGGGAATCCTCAAGAATCAAACGGTTGATGTATTTTGGAGAGCCGTCAGGATGCAGATGACGGGTGCGCGGCACGTAAGCCACCCCCTTGGCCTTGAAGGCGGAAATCAACTGCTGTTGTAGCTGTTTGGAATATGTCACTTCCGGTGGAGAAACAGATATTGGCTCGGACATTTTCATCTCCTCCGCTACCACTATCGTCGGGATAGTCATTAGCAGGATGGTCAGTAGCAGATTTAACATCGCAAATAACCAACCAAAAAAGTCAGTTTAACACGGACAAAGTAATACAGCCGATCCGGCCGTCGAATCCCAGACGGTTTATAAACATTTTAGAAATAATTGCAGGAACTTTATTCCCGTTATACGTCTAAGGAACCAAGTGTTCATGATATATCTCCTTATTGGGTATAGCTCCCATTCTATCCCGCCTTGACACGGCGGGATTTTTTTGTCTAGGGAAAAATGGTTGGGGATGTCCATACCCGAGCAACGTGTCTAAAGGGAACAGCTGCGTAAGAATCAAAAAAATGCAGCAAATAGACTCTATGAGGGGATCAATATCTCGCTAAAGAACTATCGCCCACTGGCCGGCGGAAAGTATATCTGGCAGGAGCGCCAATCAAAATATTTGCCGTTTTTGCAAAGGCATCGTGGGGAGGCGCGATCTGGGCAATGGCGGTAAGTGGCGTCATTGCCGCAAACAACCCCGTGCCCGCAATTGTTGCTGCGATGCCAACCGGGCGATACACCAGAACATCCAGGATAGTGAAAGCGGCATCGTAAGCATCTATCCGGTCCTGGACTTCGGCAGACATGGAAACCGTACTCAAAAAAAGCAGGGCCACGGCTAGTGTGATTTGATTCATCTTTCGCAAACTTTTTACCATAAGGTTAGAATCTATACCATTCATAACGGGCTGTCCAGCCAAACCGTGGCATGCTCCAGTCCAACTCTATAGAATAATCTGACAAGCCATAATAATTACGTGAGACCAATGCAATACATCAAACAACTTTTCAAATATTTTCTGCTCGGGGTTTTGGCGGTTATCCCGCTCGCGCTGACCATTCAAATTGTCATCTTCACCAAAAATCTGCTGACAGACATTATTGTCAGCCTCTATGGCCATTCGGCAAGCTATTCGTTTACCACCACTATTTTGCTAATCACTATCGCCCTGCTGACCTACATCGGCTATTCCATTACCAAATACCGAAAATCCATCATTATTTCCGCCTTCGATTACATCATCGAGAAAATCCCCTTTTTAAACACGATTTACCGGGTGACCAAGAAAATAGTGTTGATGTTCGCAGGCGAGGAAGAACTGGTCAAAAGAGAAGTGGTTTATGTGGAGTATCCCAAGGAGGATGTTTGGGTACCCGCTTATGTCACGAACAAGGTTGAGGATATGTATGTTCTCTTTGTGCCCACCTCTCCCAACCCCACCTCGGGATTCACGGTGCTTGTCCACGAATCGAAAGTAGTCAAATCCAGCATGAGCATTGAAGATGCCGCCGGTTTTATTATCAGCATCGGCGCTGATTATCCCGCCCCCGGTGAAATCAAGCGGTTAAAGAAATAATTCAACATCTCAGCCAACAAAAAAGCCCGCTTGCCGCGGGCTTTTTTGTTGGTGATAACCTTTCACTACAATTTGATATACCGCAAGCGGTTGGCATTGGTCACCACAGTGACTGACGACATGGCCATGGCCGCCCCGGCAATCATCGGGTTCAGCAACAGGCCAAAGAAAGGATACAGCAGGCCGGCAGCCACGGGGATCGCGGAAATATTGTAGATAAACGCGCCCAATAGATTTTGCTTGATATTGCGCACGGTTGCCTGCGATAGTTTCATGGTTTCTGGTACTTTCAACAAGGAGCCTTGCATAATGACAATATCACCACTTTCAATGGCAATGTCCGTTCCCGTGCCAATGGCAAAACCAACATTGGCTTGCGCCAGAGCCGGGGCGTCGTTGATGCCATCGCCCACCATCGCCACAATCTCGCCCTTGGCCTGTAATTCCTTGACCACTTTGGCTTTGTCTTCGGGCATTACTTGAGCACGAACCTCATTCACACCGGCTTCCTTGGCGATGGCGCGGGCGGTCTTTTCGTTGTCTCCGGTCACCATCCAGACCTTGACGCCCATTTCCCGCAGCTGACGAATCGCTTCCTTGGAGTCAGGCTTGATAGTGTCCGCCACCGCGATGATACCCGCTACTTTCTTTTCCACCACCAAAATCATCGGAGTTTGACCTTGACCAGCGTAGTGGTCCAGGAGTTTGATGATCTCGCTGCAATCGATGCCTTCAGATTCCATCAACGCCAAATTCCCGAACAAAATCCGCTGGCCATCGAGTTTGGCCCGCACTCCCTTGCCGGTGACAGATTCAAATCCAGTAACAGGACGCAGCTCGTAACCCCGATCAGTTGCTTCCGCGACGATGGCGCCAGCCAAGGGATGCTCGGAACCGGCTTCCACACTGGCGGCCAGTTGCAAGACCAGATCTTCCGTCCAGCCTGAAGATGGATCGACGGCGGTCACTCTGGGCTTGCCTTCGGTTACCGTGCCGGTTTTATCCAAAACGATGGTGGTTACTTGTCCGGCAGTCTGGAACGCATCACCATTGCGGATCAAAATACCGCTTTGCGCGGCCCGGCCCACCGCCACCATAATGGAAATGGGGGTAGCCAGCCCCAAAGCGCAGGGACAGGCGATGACAAGAACCGTCATTGAGGTGACAAAGGCATAACCCAGGGAAGGCTGCGGACCAAACGCCCACCAAACAAAAAAAGTGAATGCCGCAATGCCTACGACCACAGGCACAAAAACAGCGGCAATTTGGTCCACCATGCGGCCAATCTCGGGCTTGCTGCTTTGCGCCTGACGCACCGAATCGATAATATGCGCCAATACGGTATCTTTGCCGATACGGGTGGCTTTCATCAAGAAAGTGCCACGCTGATTCAAGGTGCCGCCGATGACTTCGTCCCCGACCGTTTTTTCCACCGGGATTGATTCCCCGGTAATCATCGATTCATCGACGCTGGAATGGCCTTCAATGATGACTCCGTCCACCGGAATCTTCTCCCCCGGCCGCACCCGCAGAATTTCTTCAACGCCCACTTGCTCAATGGGAACGTCCAATTCCTTGCCATTACGAATCACCCGCGCGGTACGGGGTTGCAGGCCGATCAACTTGCGAATCGCTGATGAAGCCTTGCCCCGGGCACGTGTTTCAAGCGCGCCACCCAAGGCTACGAAGGCGATGATGATGACCGCTGCTTCAAAATAGGGATGGGTGGCTTCTGGCGGTAATACATCGGCAAAATCCACGACGATGGTGGAATACAGCCAGGCTGAACCCGTACCCATGGCAATCAAGGTATCCATGTTGGCGGCGCCGCCGCGCAGGCTTTTCAACGCACCGCTGAAAAAATGCCCGCCCGAATAGTACATCACCCCAAAAGTAATGAGAGACACAATGGCCCAGAAATTGGATCCCGCCGGAGTGCCAATGGCCGGCCACCAGTCAAGCCAGCCTCCAATCATCAGCGGCACACCCCAGGCAGCCGCCACCGCGGATTTACGCAAGAGTGAGCGGTAGCGCTCCTCCTCCATCTTTTCCTGAGCTTCCAGATCCTCGAAACTCTCCATTACGGCAGCATCATAGCCCGCCTCTTGCAGAGCAGCGCGCAAAACTTGAGGGTCGGCGTCTCCCTCCACCACAGCCGAATGATCGGCAAAATTGACATTGACCGCTTTTACTCCGGACACACCCTTAAGCGCATTTTCCACGGTCTTGACGCAACCGGCGCAACGCATGCCGATGATCGACAGGCGAATGGCGTGTTCTTCCTCCCGGTGGGTTTCATGATCGACTGCTGCCACCATACTCTCGCCCTCTTAACTTAGATTTAAATAATTTTATCTTTGCTAATTAAGGAACCTCTGACTTAATCAGAGGCTCCTTAAGGAAGCGCTGAATAATTCACCACGAATGCCCTGCCTCCGCAAAACGACCAATGTGATTTTCGTTTTGCACAAAATCAGTGATTTATCATCACCGATTTTGGTAGCGCCTCCACCACAGAAAGTGCTGATTCAATCAGTACCTCCTTAATGGACAGCTAAAAATGCTGTCTTAGTATTTTAATTTTGATCAATTCTCACGCAAACAGCCCTGCAAATCAAACGCAAATGGTATGAAATCACCGGCAATGCTGACAGCGTTTCAAAGTTTTGGCGGAACTTCGTGCCTGCCCCCGGCGTATCCACGGCTGGATAGCATTGTCAGCGGTTTGCGCACTGCCATTGTCTGTCACCACAAAAGTGCCATGAAGCATCCCCATCCAACAACTCCAGGCAATCGTCCCCGGCTTTTCCGGAGTAAATTCTATAACTTGTTCACCAGGCTTGAGCTCAATTTCCAAGCCCAGATCAGGCACCAAAATCACCCGGTTACAGCCAGTCAGCTCTTTACCTTCGATTTTCCATTTCACCGGCACGCCTTTCTTGAGAACGAATCGATTTGGTTCGTAACCGCTGGCCTTCACCACCATCTCAATAGTCTGTAAATTCTCCCTTTTGGAAGGTTGCGCCGGTTGGGCTTGCCGCTGAGCGATTGCCCTTCGCTGTATCAAGGTATGGAAATCATAGCCGGTGCCGGTCATGGCCAGTCCCCGGTTGAGCATGATCAACCCTAAACTGATAACCAAAATCCCGGAGGCATTGAGAATTTTATGAGTCATGCGGTGAGAAATGAGACTGGTCAGAAAACCGAAACCAAACATCAATGGCAAGGTACCCAATCCAAAAATGAATAAAAGCTTTGCTCCTTCCACCGCACTGCCTGTTCCTGCCGCCATCACATACATGGCCTGGAGGGGACCACAGGCGATCATCAATCCATTCAGCAAACCAATGACAAAAGGATGGGTGGTTTTATTGGTTTCTTCCCGCACAAAGCGCGCCAGGAACCTGGGCATGGTAAATCCAATGCGTACCGAAGAAAAAACATGGAGCATGTTAAAGCCGTAAAGAATCAGGAACCCACCCGCGAGAATTGCGGCCACGCCACGAATCACCGGCGTAAAACTAATAATCGCTCCCAAAAGCCCGAAGCCCGCGCCAATCAGCGTGTAGGACAAGACTTTTCCCAACCCATATTGGAAGTGCAGCCAGTAGGTCTTTTGCCCTAACTGGGCGCCTTTGGCGGTATAACTGACAACAAAGCCGCCGCACATGCCCACGCAGTGGAACCCCGTCAGCAAGCCTACAAGAAACAGCAATCCGTAGCTAAGCTGCAGATTAATCTCCGGCAATTCCAAACGGTGAATAAAGCGGGAACCACCATAGAGAATCAATAAGATGCCAAGGACTCCAAGCACTGCCCCTAAAACACGGTTAAAGGCTTGCTTGCGCTGGGCAGAAGCATCAATCAAAGAGCAATGATAGCCTTTTGCTTCGACTGCATCGAAAATCTGGGAAAGCGAGATTTTGGCGGGGTCAAAGCTGACTTTAACCACCTCGGAGGCATAATTGGACCTCACTTTCTCCACGCCGGGCAGTTTGCTCAACGCCAGTTCGATCACTTTTTCGCAACTGGTGCAGTGCATTCCTTTGGCGCGAAATGTCACTTGACGCATAACCATAGGCAATTCATTGAAATTTATTATCGTTATGGTTAGACCTTTTGCGGCTCAAAAAGTCCAAACAACTTTAAACCATTATAATTCTTACTACTTTAAACCCTGTGCGGCATATTGTCGCACAGGGTTCAGAAAATCTCTGTTGGTAGAAAACAGATCCGCTTCCTCTAAGTAAAAGTCTGAACGATTCAGAACTTCCATAAAGGAAGGACAATGAGCGGCCCGCAAGACAACCACAAGTTACCTTTCAAGGATCATTGTAACTTGGGTTCGCTTACTCCATGCAAATAAAAAATATCCTTCAACTTTTGAAAAATTGTATCAGGGTTTGGAAAAATTCCTTGAGCTTATCCATTAAAGATTCTTCGCCAAAACCTACGACTTTAAACCCTTGATCGGCAATGATCTGCTTTAACTCATCCAAGTTGGCCTTGGTTTCATCGTATTCAATCTCCACCGTTTTGACTTCATGATCGGCCTTGACGGCAACCACGCCTTCTTTTTCCATCAATGCATCGTGAATCAAATTTTCGCAGGCATCACACTTCATGCCAGTCACGGGTAGTGTTACTTTTTCCATTTCATCTCCTGGGTTTTTTGAATTTTCGCTATTTTAGCTTTTCTGAACCTAAAAAATCCGCTATTTCAGTGCAAAAGCCACATTTGCTTATTCTTATTCGTTCACTCTCATGGCGACTAGACTGATGTCGTCGTAGAATACATCACTTTGGTGAAAATCATACAACTCGGCCATAAGACCCTGCACCAATTCAGATGGTTCGGCGGGCGATAAACGGGCAAAAGCCCGGCACAAGCGGCCCATGCCAAAAAAATCACCGGCCGGATTTTGAGCTTCGACTATGCCGTCGGTATAGAGCAACAACACATCTCCCGGCAACATGGAGAGCGTTTTCTGTTCAAATTCCACACCGGGACGGACTCCTAAAATCAATCCTTCGGCATCCAACTGTCGGCATCCGCTTTCGCCTTGCCGAATCAATAAAGGGCGGTTATGGCCCGCATTGGCATAGTGTAATTGTTTTTTTACCGGATCGTAACGGATGTAAAACAGGGTAATAAACAGTTCGGCGCGATCCAGATCTGCAAATAATACATCGTTCAGGGTTTGCAGTAACAACGCAATATCAGAAGGCTCTGATCCGCCCCGGTGAGAATGACTTTGCACTTCCACCTTCAGCGTACTTCTCGCTTCCGCCATGATGAGAGCCGCGCCTACGCTATGTCCAGACACATCGGCCACCACTGCATCAATGCCGGCGGCAGTTGGAAAATAATCAAAATAATCTCCCCCTACTTGTTCCGCGGGGATGCAAAGCCCGGCCACCTCAACCCCATCAGCAATCAAGGGCTGATCGGGCAGCAGTGATTGTTGGATACGGCGGGCGATTTCCAAGGCGTGTTTTTCGGCTTCCGCCTTCCGCCTTTCAGTAACATCATTTTGGATTTCAATGACATGGGTGAGCCGGCCTGCCTCATCTTTGACGGGCGAAACAATCATATTATTCCAAAATGGCCGGCCCTTCTTGTTGTAACATAAAATCACCTCTTCGGCTTCATGTCCCTGCCTGACTTCAGCGCGCATCTTTTCTACCGCATCCAAATCGGTTTCCGGACCGCACAGAAGATCCGGAATACTTTGCTTGAGCAATTCTTCTCTACTGTACCCTGTGATCCGGCAAAGGGTCGGGTTGACATAGATTGCCTGCCAGCGCGAATCGTGTACTTCATCGATATCAATGCCGACGCTCGCCGCTTCAATGGCCCGTTCCCGAACCCGAAGCTGATCTTCATAACGCTTTCGCTCGGTGACATCGTGATCGACGCCGCGCCATTTAAGCAACCGCCCCGCCGGATCAAACAAGGGTATACCGGTGGATTCTGTATATACTTCGTGGCCATCCTTGTGCCGGTAACGATTGATGATGCGGTAAAACTGCTTGTGATAAAGGGGTTTATGTAGTGCTTGTTGTCCCCAACGGTGGCGGTCTTCGGGGGTAAACAATGTCAGATAATGTTTGCCAATGATTTCTTCCGGCTCATACCCTAATATTTGCTTTACCGCGGCGCTGCTATAGATATAACGCCCTTCCGGGTCTTGCTCCCAAATCCACTCACCGGTCATGTCGGCAATCTGGCGAAAACGGGCTTCGCTTTCCGCGAGGGCTTCCTGAGCTTGTTTTTGTTCGGTGATATCCTTTTGAATCGCTAAAAAATGAGTGATCTCTCCTTGCGCATTCTTGATGGGAGAAATAGTTTCAAGCACCCAATATAATTCACCGTTTTTTTTGCGGTCCTGAATTTCACCCCGCCATTCCCCGCCACGTTGGAGGGTTTCCCATAAGCGCCTGTATGTTTGCGGCGGCGTGTTCCCCGATTGCAATAGTCGGGGATTTTTCCCCAAGACTTCATCCACTGAATACCCTGTCATCTGGCAGAATTTCGGGTTGACGTAAACGATCCTGCCGTCGAGATCGGCAATCATGACCGCATTGGGACTTTGCTCTACTGCCGCCGATAAAATACGCAAACTCTGTATTCTTTCATCGGTCACTGTACGGTCACGAAAAAGCAACCAGGCTCCTTTGATTTGGCCTTCTTCAACAAATGGCTTGAGAGTAAGATCCACTGGTAGTTCCTGCCCGCTTTTCCGGCGCAAATACGCTTCTTCCTGGCGCCAGATCTCACCTTTTTCCAAAAAGCTCGGCCAACAAAATTTCTCCTCCACCAGCAAGCGGCCCAGTTTGACGCCACATAACTCATCGGCACAATAGCCTAACAGCCTTTCCACCGCCGGATTGACGTATTGAATTGCGCCGATATCATCCAGCACACAAAATCCATCTGGCCAGTCACGCCAAAATTCCAGGCACGGAATGTCTAACCCTTTAAGCATCGGCCAGTGCACGCATGGCAGATTTTTTATTCAACCAGGTTTTTAAAACCTCTGCGCCCGCGCCCGCCTGGCTGGCCTGTTCCGTTAAATGCCGCCGCCAAAGGCGCGCGCCTGGTTGGCCATGATAGAGCCCGGATAGATGACGCAGCATGTTATGCAGGCGCACACCTTCATTCAATCGCGCTTCCACATAAGGCATATAACTTTCCAGCACTTGCTCGCGGCTGGGCAACGGATGGTTATCATGAAAGAAAAGCGAATCCGCCCGGCTCAGAAGATAGGGGTTTTGATAGGCGGCCCTGCCAATCATCACGCCATCAACTTCCGGCAACAAGGATTGAGCCTCGGATAAACCAGTCACGCCGCCATTGAGTATCAAAGTCAATGAAGGAAAGTCTTTCTTTAACCGAAAGACCCATTCGTGGCGTAAGGGGGGGATGGTCCGGTTATCCTTGGGTGATAACCCTGATAACCAGGCTTTACGGGCATGAACAATAAAAGCCTGACATCCAGCCGAGGAAACGGTTTGGATAAACTCAGCCAACTGTTCGTAACTATCTCTGTCATCCACCCCCAGTCGGCACTTGACGGTCACGGGTAACTGTGTCTTTGCCCGCATGGCTGCAATACAATCGGCCACTAATTGTGGCTCTTTCATGAGACATGCGCCAAACCTGCCTTTTTGGACCCGGTCACTGGGGCACCCGACATTCAAATTGACCTCATCATACCCCCACTGCCAAGCTATAGCGGCGCACTTGGCCAGTGACCGGGGACAACTGCCCCCCAATTGCAAGGCCAGGGGTTTTTCTTTGGGATTGAACTCCAATAACCGCTCCTGGTCACCATGCAATATAGCCTGGGTGGTGATCATTTCACTGTACAACAAGGTATGATGGGTGATTAATCTCAAGAAAAAGCGGAAATGGCGATCGGTCCAATCCAACATGGGAGCAACCATCAACACTCGATTGAAACCACTAGATGGTTTATCGTTTATAACCATACCAAATGAGAACTATCTTAAGATAAGACATGAATGCTAAATGCCAGCCTGCTTGCAAAATTTTGGATGATATATCCACTGAAATTGAAAAGCTCAGAAAAAACCTTGACACACTTGAGGAACTGGAATTCGAGCAGATATTTATTGACCATATTCAAAAACACTTAAACACTTTGGATAAGCTCCAAAAAGCTTATCATAACCATTACCTTAAAATTATTAGAGCCCTTCTTGCTCAAATTTCGCAAAATATTGACCGGAACGATCCCCTCAAAAAGCGCATAGTCTTTTTTGAAAAACTGCTTGACCACCCGCCCACACTGACCGAACTAGAAACCTTGTACAAAGGCATTCAATCGTTATCATCACTGCCCCAGCTACTGGTCACTCTCAAGCCTGGTCAAATTATTGGCGATCTTCCCACCCTCCCACCAACAACACCGCAACAGCCATCCGCCACCGACACAAACCCGTCTTCCATTTTGGAAAAAATGGATTTGGTCCAACAAAAAAATCATGAATTTGGCGGCCAAATCCAAGAGATCGTGGAGGTGCTTGAGGTATCCATCCAACAATCTGGCCCAGACTCTCTCCATCAATCCCTTCTGGAGCAAGCCAAAATATTGGCTGGGGGCCAGAAATATCTGGCATTGCAACTAGAACAGGCCAAAGCTCAACTGGCCTCGGAATGGTTGCAAAAAGAACAATTATCCGCCGAGTTGGAACATACCAGGGCCTTGAGCCTGACCGATGAACTCACCGGTTTACCTAACCGGCGGGCATTTCTAAACCGCTTGGAAGAAGAAATCGGCCGGGTGCAACGCTATCATTTGCCTATCAGTCTGGCTATCATTGACCTGGATCATTTCAAGGAAATCAACGACAGGTACGGCCATGGTATCGGCGACCAGGTATTGCAATCCTATGCCAAATTAGTTTCATCCGCCTTTCGCAGGCACGATTTGGTTGCCCGCTTTGGGGGCGAGGAATTTGTCGTTTTGCTGCCCAACACCCAGGTAGAAGGGGCGGTGAAGGCCTTGAATAAAATCAAGGAAACCGAAACCGTGACAGACAGCCGTCCCACCACGATTCCAGGCGAACTCGCTTTACCAACATTCTCGGCGGGGGTTGCCGCTTATCACTCGGAAGAAAGTATTGCCGATTTTATCGAACGCGCCGATCAGGCCTTGTACCGGGCCAAAAAAACGGGCAGGAACAAAATCGTGAGCGTGGAATGAAACTTTAGGGGCTCTCTGATCTAGTCAGGGATGACTGGTTCAGAGAGGCTAGTTGTGTTCGTGATAGAGCTGATGCTGTAACCGGGCAAGATCCGCATCCAGGCGTTTCAAGCGGAAACCGCACTGGAGCCAGTACCCTCCCATCGCCACTGCCATAAATGCCAATGCCAGCATCGTAATATAGAACAGATTTTCCAGCAGCGTGAGTTTGTGCAAGACAGCTAAATCGGCATTGCCAGAAGAAGCCTCCCCAATCCGCTGGATGCCAGAGGGTTGCAATGGCGGCTTGACGCTGTTTCGCAAGTTCAACAGACGTATATCCTCCCTGATGGTCTGGATTAATTCGAGATCCTGCAACCCCGCCCGGCCCTGGCGGATCCGCTCTTCCAGCGAAGCCAATTTCATTGCCAGGGTTTCGGTCACGGCCTTTCCCAACTGTTGCCGCAGATCCACCAACTCTTGACTCAACCGGGCTACTTGATCCATGGACGCAGGAGATGCCGACGTGGCGGCAGAGGCCGCTTTTGCAGATTCTGGCTGCTTCGAATAAAAGATAAATCCGGCCAGTAACATAAACAACGCTACTGCCATCAACATAAATACCCTTTTTGCAAAGCGCAACTGTTCATTCAGCGCCATTCTGGCCAAAAACAGGACTTCGGGCTCTGTGCAGCTCAAGGAATCAACAGTAGTAATGGACTTCATAGGTTTTGGTTCCATGTGGCAGCTCATTCGGCCAGCTAAGCCGTGTTTTTTAATTTTTGGTGGTGGAAACTATGACAAATCATACCAACGAGGTCAATGCTTCCAATCTTGCCGTTTTCACCAAGTGCTTCATTTCCCTGACCGCTTCCTGCAATCCAGTAAAGAGCGCCCGGGCGATAATCGAATGGCCAATATTCAACTCGACGATTTCCGGAATGCGGGCAATGGCTTCCACATTGTGATAATGCAGGCCATGGCCCGCATTCACCTGCAACCCCAAGCCATCGGCAAACTTCGCTGCCTGCTGAATTTTTGCCAGTTCCTGTTGGCGGGCTTCAGGGGTGGATGCCTCAGCGTAACTTCCGGTATGGAGTTCAATCACCGGTGCGCCGGTTTTTGCCGCCGCTTCAATCTGTACTTCATCGGGGTCAATAAACAATGAAACTTCGACACCGGCTTCCCCCAATGCTTGGCAGGCTTGTGCCACTCGATCCAATTGGCCTGCCACATCAAGCCCGCCCTCGGTGGTCAATTCTTCCCGTTTTTCCGGCACCAGGCAACAAGCGTCCGGCCGGATCTCACAGGCCAAGGTGATCATTTCACTAATGACCGCCATTTCCAGATTCAAACGGCTGTGGATCATTTGGCGAAGGTATTTAATATCGCGGTCCTGAATATGACGGCGATCTTCCCGTAAGTGGGCGGTAATTCCATCTGCCCCTCCTTGTTCCGCCAGCAAGGCGGCTTGAACCGGTTCTGGATAGGAAGTACCGCGAGCCTGACGCAATGTGGCCACATGATCGATATTAACGCCTAATAAAATGATCTTAGGTTCCATGATTTCTCTGTACGACTGATTTTAGGAACAAGGCCCGGCTTTTCAAGGATTTGCCTTCCAGCCGGTAATCGATAACTTGTCTTAGTAATAATTTCGCTTCTTTACGGACTAGAGGGTCTTCCAACTGCCTCTCCGCCAATGCCAGCAAGGTCGTCCCATGTATTTTCCCGCATGAGTCCAGACAGGGACCTGCATCCGGTTCGTAACGGTAGTTAGCTTCCGGCACAATGGGATTGCCATATTTTACCTCATGCTCTAATATCAAGCCGTATCCGATTTCCTGTAATAAATCCATCTCGAAAAACCGCAAACAGGAATCCATTTCACCTCCCTTGGCAATTTCCTGCAAGGTTTCTTGATAACGGCAGAATAAATAGGGATGAGGATCGTACCGGTAGGTCAAATAAGCTAGCAGCTCATTAAGATAAAAGCCGCAATAGAGCGCATTTCCCGATAATACAGGTAACGGGGACAGCGGTTCTACGGCGGTTAAGGTTTTCAGGTCACCCTTACCACGCCAGCCGATCTTTAGCGGTTGAAAAGATTGCAGCCAGGCTGCGGATTTGCGTTTCCCTTTCCGTGCTCCTTTCGCTAGTAGGGCAGCCTTCCCCTGGTCGCGGGAAAAAACCTCCAACCACAAACTCGTATCCCGCCAAGGGCGGCGGCGCAGAATGAACGCATCGTGCCATTCTTCAGCCATGGGTCATTCGGCATAACCCAACCTTTGTAGCATGCGCTCATCATCGGACCAACCTTTTTTCACCTTTACCCAGAGATTGAGATAGACGCGCCTGCCGAGAAAATCTTCCAGCTCCAGACGGGCTTTCTGGCCGGCATTTTTTAGCAAAGAACCCTGATCGCCAATGACAATCCGCTTCTGCCCTTCCCGTTCCACCCAGATTACGGCATAGATGCGAGTCAGATCACCTTCGGTCTTGAACTGTTCGATTTCCACCGTCAACCGGTGAGGCACTTCATCACCCAAATAATACAGTAATTTCTCGCGGATGATTTCCGCGGCAAAAAACCGTTCGGGCTTATCGGTAATTTGGTATTCGGGATACATGGGCTCCCCTTCGGGAAGCAAACCGATAATCGCCTTTTCCAACGCCCGGACATTGGTGCCTCTCAGGGCTGAAACCGGAATCTGCACCTCAAAAGAAAAACGGTATTTGGCCTCTTGCATCAGGGGCAACAGCAAGGCTTTGTCTTTAACCTTATCTACCTTATTAATCACTAAAATTACCGGAATGTTAATGGATTTGAGCTTTTCAAAAATCAAGCTGTCATCTTTCTCAAACCCTTTGTTATCAATCATCCAGACAATCACATCCACGCCCACCAGCGCAGCATTGGCGGTTTTGTTTAAATAACGATTCAGCGCCTTGGAAGCACTTTGATGAATACCCGGGGTATCCAAATAAAGAATTTGAGCATCTTCGGTGGTTTTAATCCCCAGAATCCGGTGCCGGGTGGTTTGTGGCTTGCGGGAGGTAATACTGAGCTTTTGCCCAACCAACTGGTTGAGCAAGGTAGATTTGCCCACATTAGGCCGGCCAATGATGGCCACATAACCGGTTTTCATAATTGTTTGCCCAATTGCCGGGATAACATTTCCAATACTTTTTCTGCCGCTTGTTGTTCCGCCCGTTTACGGGAGGAACCCTTACCCAGACACGGCTTAGATAATACCGTCACATGGCATGCCACTTCAAATACCTGATCGTGGTCTGAACCTTGCTGGGAAATCAATTGGTACCGGGGTAATGATTCCCCCCGTGACTGTAGAAATTCCTGCAGGCGGGTTTTCGGGTCTTTTTTTCCCTTCCCTTCTTCCAGCTCAGCCAGACGGGGTTCGAATAGTGCCAATACCCAGTTTTGACAGGCTTCAATCCCCTGATCTTCCAACACCGCACCGATAATCGCCTCCAAGGCATCGGACAAAATGGAATCCCGCCGGTATCCGCCACTTTTCAACTCCCCTGGCCCGAGGATGAGCCAGTCCCCCAGCTTCAATTGCCTGGCTAGGGCGGCCAAAGAAGTTTGATTGACGAGATTGGCCCGCATCCGGCTCAGTTCGCCTTCACGGGCACGGGGGAAACGGTGAAACAATGCCCGGGCAATGATGAAACCCAAGACAGCGTCACCGAGAAATTCTAGACGTTCATTATTGCGCGCGCCAGCGCTACGATGGGTGAGGGCCTCGCGAAGCAATTCAAGATTGCGGAAATTAAGACCAAGGCGTTTACAAAGTATTCCCAGATCGGCTTTCAAGAACCTCCCACCTCAATGTTGTCGTCAAAATAGACTAACACACTCAAATTCCCGAAAATCGGCTTTTCTACTTCATAAGCCACTGATACGGTGACAATGCCGTCTTCTTTGCTGACGCTGATATCCTCGGCAGTCACATTTTCAATCATGTTGATATCAAATCTTTTTTGCAGAAGGCTGAATATTTCTCGCCGGCTCTTCCTCGGCAAGGCGGGATCCTCCTTCAGGGATTGGAGGGAAGTGACGACTTTGTAATGCTCGAGATAAATAGGCCCGATTTTCAAGATAAGAATGGTAAAAAAAGCAATCAACCCTAGAATCAGGGCGAAACCCATCATGGTAATGCCCCGCTGGCGGGAGTGGGATTGAATCATGACATTTCTCGCTTTGGCTTGCTTTGGCCTGGCACAAGCAAAAAGCCTTACACGCATTCAGGCTCAGTGCTTTTTTCAAAAAGTCCCAGACAAAAAGTTCAGTGCAATAATGTCCCGATGCGCTCTAATGCCACACCAGGACTGCTGGGATCCCAATGCATCCAGATCAAAAAGGCCTTGCCCACCAGATTTTCTTCTGGAACCGGCCCCCAGTAACGGCTGTCATTACTGTTGTCTCGGTTGTCCCCCATCACGAAATAATGGCCCATGGGAACCACAAATTCGCCTTCGACACTCGGCTGGCCCTCCATGATCAAGATCTCGTGCTCAACGTCACCCAGCTTCTCCTTAAACACCATGGCGCCGTTATAACGCTGATTTTGCCCCACGCCGGTAAAATGGCCCATGGGTGTCAACGTCACCGGTTCACCATTGATGTATAGCTTTTTATTATAGTAGGCAATTTTATCGCCAGGCAGGCCCACCACCCGTTTGATGTAATCGACGGAAGGGTCGTTGGGAAACCGGAAGACCACAATATCGCCCCGCGCCGGCTCGTCAACCTCTACCACTTTGGTATGGGCAACCGGCAAACGGATCCCATAGATAAACTTATTGACCAATATGAAATCACCCACCAGCAGGGTGGGCATCATGGACCCGGAAGGAATCCGAAAAGGCTCCACCAAAAAAGACCGAAGGACCAAGACAATAAACAAGATGGGAAAAAACGAGCGGGCATATTCGACGATGACCGGCTCTTTCTCTTCCTGCTTTTTTTCTTTCCCCCGCGTCCAGAAAAGATAACCTCCCCAGATCAAGCCCGACACCAGGGTGCCGAGCAACAAAAAAAATTCAAAATCGAAATCCATGTCGTTGGTCCTTATCAGGATTCTTGTTTTACTTTCAGGACAGCGAGAAATGCCTCTTGGGGAATTTCCACCTTACCCACCTGCTTCATGCGCTTTTTACCCGCTTTTTGTTTTTCCAACAATTTCTTTTTCCGGGTAATATCCCCGCCGTAACATTTGGCGGTGACATTTTTCCGCAATGCCTTTACTGTGGAGCGGGCAATAATCTTGGAGCCAATGGCCGCTTGTATGGCCACCTCAAACATTTGCCGGGGAATTAATTCCTTCATCCTTTCTACCAGTTCCCGCCCACGCAATTCGGCCAAATCCCGATGAACGATCAGAGATAAGGCATCCACCCGTTCGCCATTGATCAATATATCCAATTTGACCATCGGCGCGGCTTGAAAACGCTTGAATTCATAATCGAAAGAGGCGAAACCACGGCTCACCGATTTCAGCCGGTCAAAAAAATCCAGCACCACTTCACTCAAGGGTAATTCAAAGGCCAAAGCCACTTGGCTACCCAGGTATTGCATATTCTTCTGGACACCCCGCTTCTCGATACAAAGGCCAATCACACCTCCCAGATAATCGTGAGGCACCAAAATATTAGCTTCAATAATGGGCTCACGGATTTCTTGTATCTCATTGGCTGGCGGCAAATCCGCCGGATTGTCAACGGACAGCACTTGTCCTTTGGTGGTCAGAACTTCGTACACAACGGTGGGGGCTGTGGTAATCAGGTCAAGATCGTATTCCCGTTCCAGCCGTTCCTGTACGATTTCCATGTGCAACATCCCCAGAAACCCGCAACGAAAGCCGAAACCAAGCGCTTGAGACGTTTCCGGTTCGAACTGGAGAGCAGCGTCATTCAAACGGAGTTTGTTCAGTGCTTCGCGCAAGTCTTCATAATTTTCCGAGCTGACCGGATAAAGACCGGCGAAAACCCGGGGCCGCACTTGCTGAAAACCCGGCAAAGGTTCAGCGCAGGGGCGGTCGGTACCGGTGATGGTATCGCCCACGGGCGCGCCGAAAATATCCTTGATCCCCGCTACGACGAATCCCACCTCACCCGCGTGAAGCGCCTCTTTTTGATGGCGTTTGGGGTTGAATACTCCAATCTGGTCGGCTTGATAGCTTTTCCCGGTGGACATGACGGTGATTTTTTGTCTTTTCGTCAAAGTACCGTTCATGACCCGCACCAAGGAGACCACACCCAGGTAATTGTCGAACCAAGAATCGATAATCAATGCCTGTAAAGGCGCATTCACATCGCCTTCCGGCGGGGGTACCTTGGTAACGATTTGTTCCAGCACGTCTTTCACACCCTGACCTGTCTTGGCACTGATTTGCAGGGCCTCATCGGCGGGAATGCCTATGATCTCCTCAATCTCGTGTTTGACCCGTTCCGGTTCCGCCGAGGGCAAATCCACTTTATTCAAAACAGGCAGCACTTCCAGGCCTTGTTCAATGGCGGTATAGCAATTGGCCACGGTTTGCGCTTCCACCCCTTGCGCGGCGTCCACCACCAGCAATGCCCCTTCACAAGCTGCCAGGGACCGGGAAACTTCATAGGAAAAATCCACGTGCCCCGGGGTATCGATGAAGTTGAGCTGATAGGTTTCGCCGTCCTCAGCCGTATAGTTCAGCGTGACACTTTGTGCCTTGATTGTGATGCCACGCTCCCGCTCCAAATCCATGGAATCGAGCACCTGCGCCGCCATTTCCCTCTCGGCCAAACCACCGCAGATTTGAATGAAACGGTCAGCCAGGGTAGATTTACCGTGGTCAATATGGGCAATGATGGAGAAGTTCCGTATACGTTTGAGATCGGTCACGTTTTAATCTTTTCCTGAATCCGTCGGGTTTTTACCGGGCTTGATGGCCAAAAACAATGAGCCATCTCCCCGCTTGACCAGAATTGCCACTGGCCTGCCGTTAGTTAAACCGGCGGCAAGTTTTTGCAAAACCTTGGCACTGGTTATGGGTTGATTGCCAATCCGGATGATGATATCACCCGGGCGAATGCCTGCCTCCCGCGCGGCGCCCGCCAATACCCGGCGAACCTTCACCCCGGATTTCACCCCAAGGTTCTTGCGTTCTTGGGGCTTCAAATCCGCCACAATCAAGCCCAGCCGCGGTACCTTGACAGAGCCCGGTTCCAGTGGATGAACAGGTAGCGCCTCCTCTTCCTGCTCTTTCGGTAGTTTTCCGATTCGGACGGTCAAAGTTTTGACTTTTCCGTCCTGGAGCACTTTGACCGGGACTGTAGTGCCAGGCGCTGTCATCCCCACCAGAGGCGGCAAGGCACCAGCGGTTTCTATGGGATGACCATTGTATTCGATAATCACACTGCCCACTTCGAAACCAGCCTTGGCCGCGGGACTGTCTTCCAGTACCTGTGCAATCAACGCCCCCCGGGGACGGTCCATGCCGAAAGATTCCGCCAATTCACGAGTGACATCTTGGATCTGGACACCCAGCCAACCGCGGCTGACATGGCCCTTGGTTTTTAATTGCGCCACAACTTCCAAGGCCACATCAATGGGAATGGCAAAGGATAAGCCCATGAATCCCCCGGTGCGGCTGTAGATTTGGGAATTGACGCCGACCACCTCTCCATCCATATTAAACAGCGGTCCCCCGGAATTGCCGGGATTGATAGCCACATCGGTCTGGATGAAGGGCACGTAATTATCTCCAGGCAAGCTTCTGCCTTTGGCGCTGACAATGCCTGCGGTCACCGACTGATCAAAACCGAAAGGCGAGCCAATGGCAACTACCCATTCCCCCACTTTCAAGTCACGGGAAGAACCCGTGGTGACGACGGGAAGATTGTCGGCGTCCACTTTCAATAAAGCGAGATCGCTGGATTTATCCGTGCCGATTAACTTGGCCACCAGCTCGCGCCGGTCTTGCATACGGACGATGATTTCATCGGCATCTTTGACAACATGATGGTTGGTCACAATATAGCCATCGGGAGAAATGATAAATCCAGAACCCAGTGACCGCGCTTCCCGAGAGCCTGAAGGGCCTTGTTGACCAAAAAAGTGTTTAAACAAATCCTCAAGGGGCGATCCTTCGGGGATTTCCATGCCCTCTGGCAGCTCGGGAACAGGTTGGTTTTCCACTGTCCTTGTGGTGCTGATA
>Ga0256841_1001147_pt1 | contig 24035 bp, 26 predicted proteins | sample 356308metaG_FD_185971 | JGI IMG/M metagenome (GOLD analysis project Ga0256841, IMG submission 185971) | Hydrothermal vent microbial communities from Mid Atlantic Ridge, Atlantic Ocean - 356-308 | ecosystem: Environmental > Aquatic > Marine > Hydrothermal vents | place: Atlantic Ocean: Mid...
GGGATTTCAAAGGGGGCGTGAGGCCAGTCCAGGGCCTCACGCGTCAAGGCGATTTCGTCATCCCCCAGAGGTGCACCATGTGTGGCGGATGTGCCTTGTTTGTTGGGTGCGCCATAGCCGATGATCGTCTTGCAGGCGATCATGGACGGCTTGTCGCTGACCTTGCGGGCCGCATCAATCGCGGCGGCAATGGCGTCTTTATCGTGACCGTCAACTGACTGCACATGCCAGCCTGCGGCCTCGAACCGTTTGGGTTGATCCGTGGCGGTGGACAGGTCGGTCTTGCCGTCGATGGTGATCGAATTGTCATCCCACATCACGATCAGCCGGCCAAGGCCCATATTGCCAGCGAAATCAATGGCTTCGTGGCTGATCCCTTCCATCAGGCAGCCGTCACCGGCGATTACATAGGTGTAGTGATCAACCAGATCATCGCCAAAACGCGCATTCTGCATCCGTTCGGCCAGCGCCATGCCGACAGCGGTGGAAATGCCCTGACCCAGCGGGCCGGTGGTGGTCTCGATCCCCTTGGCATGGCCGTATTCGGGGTGGCCGGCGGTGCGGAACCCCATCTGGCGGAAATTGCGGATCTGGTTCATGTCCATATCGTCATAACCCAGCAGGTGGTTGATGGCATAAACCAGCATCGAGCCATGACCGGCCGACATCACGAACCGGTCACGGTCGGCCCATTTGTCGGCGGTGGGGTCAATATTGATGAAACGGTTGAACAGAACGGTGGCCACATCGGCCAGCCCCATGGGGGCGCCGGGATGGCCGGAATTGGCGGCCTGAACCGCGTCCATCGCCAAGGCGCGGATGGCGTTGGCCATTTGGGTTTCGTTGGACATTGTCAGGCCTCCTTATGCGCGCTTGGATTCGGAAATCAGCCGTTCCACCAGCGGGGTAAAGATCAGCTGCATGGCCAGTTCCATCTTGCCACCCGGCACCACGATGGAATTGGCGCGGCTCATGAAACTGTCGTGGATCATGGATTGCAGGTAAGGGAAATCAATGCCGCGCGGATTGCGGAACCGGATCACCACAAGGCTTTCGTCGGCTGTGGGAATCCAGCGGGCGATAAAGGGGTTTGAGGTGTCGACAACCGGCACACGCTGGAAATTGATGTCGGTTTCGGTGAATTGCGGCATGATGCAATGCACATAGGCGTGCATGCGGCGCAGGATCACGTCGGTCACGGCCTCGGTGGTATAACCGCGCTGGTGTTTGTCGCGATGGATTTTCTGGATCCACTCGAGGTTCACCACCGGCACCACGCCGATTTTCAGGTCAGCGTATTTCGGCAGGTCCACCTGATCGTTTTTCACCGCACCATGCAGGCCCTCGTAAAACAGAAGGTCGGTGCCCGGTTCGATATCTTCCCAGTCGGTAAAGGTGCCCGAAGCCGCGCCCAGTCTGGCGCCTTCCTCGTCGTTATGCACATAATAGCGTTTCTTGCCGGTGCCGGTTTCGCCGTAGGCTTTGAACACCGCTTCCAGTTCTTTCAGCGCGTTGGCCTCATAGCTGAAATGGCTGAAGGTATGGTCCCCTTTGGCATAATGCTGGTCCAACTGTTCTTTCATCGCGGCGCGGTCATATTTGTGGAAGGCATCGCCCTCGATGGTGGCGGCGGTCACGCCCTCGCGACGGAATATCTGCTCAAACGTGTCCTTGACGGTCGAGGTACCAGCGCCAGAAGAGCCGGTGACAGAAATGATGGGATGTTTCTTGCTCATGTCATGGTTTCCTTAATCACGGAACAGGCCGCGCTGGCCAAAAAGGGCGGAGACTTCTTTGTCGGGCAGGTCGTGGTAGGAAGCGACGCGATCCACCTTGACCGGGGTACCGAACACAAAGGGCGTGCGGGCGTGCAGTTCCCTGGCGGTCTGGTCAAGGATGCGGTCGTGTTCGTTGGTGGCGCGGCCTTCGGCCTGCTCCACCAGAAAGGCCATCGGGGCGCATTCATAGACCATGCGCAGGCGGCCGGCCTCATACCCTTTGCGGGAATCCGAAGGATAGAGGAAGATGCCGCCGCGGGTCAGGATGCGGTGGGTTTCGGCCACCAGCGACGCGACCCAGCGCATGTTGAAGTTCTTGCCGTGAATGCCCTCGGCCCCGGCGATGCAATCGTCGATATAGGCGCGCACCGGTTTGGACCAGTGCCGGTAGTTCGAGGCGTTGATGGCGTATTCGATCGATTCCTTGGGGATGACCACATGGTCGTTGGCCAATTCGAATTTGCCGCTGTCGGGGCTAAGCACATAGAACAGGGTGCCGTTGCCGAAGGTCACCATCAGACCGGTTTGCGGGCCAAAGATGATGTAACCCGCCGCGATCTGTTCATTTGCGGGGCGCAGGAAGCTTTCGTTTGCACCCTCGTTGGCCTCGAAAATCGAAAAGATCGTGCCGATGGAAACATTCACGTCGATGTTCGATGATCCGTCCAGCGGGTCGATGGCCAGTGCGTATTTGCCGTTCGGGTCCAGTTCGACCACGTCTTCCTGTTCTTCCGAGGCATACCAGCGCACGCCCAGCGATTTCAGCGCCTCGGCAAAGGCCTCATCCGCCATCACGTCCAGCGCCTTTTGCTGATCGCCATCACTGTTTTCGCCAACAGCGCCACCCAGTGTCTGCCCCAAAGGGCCACGGGCGATGGTCTTGGCCAGATCCGCGCCAACAGTGCAAAGGCCGTTGATCAGAGGGTATAAATCCGCCGGGATTTTGCCGCTTTCGATGATTTTTTCGTCCGGCTGCATAATAATCTCCCGATTCTGGCACTATTTCGGTATTTTTATTAGCATTCCACAATTCAAATGATTATAGAATTTAATTAACTATAATTAGTATTAAAGGAAATTTAATGCCGAAGCTGGATGCGGTTACTTTCAAGCAGTTACGCGCCATTCGCGCTGTGGCAGAGCATGGAACTTTGTCGGCGGCGGCCGAGGCTGTGGGGCTGACTCCGCCCGCGATCCACACGCAATTGCGAATCCTCGAGGAGAATCTGGGCTGCAAGCTGGTGGATCGTGGCGGGGCGCAAGGGGCGCGGCTGACGGCCGAAGGGCAGGCGGTGCTAAGGGCGGAATTGACCGTGCACAGTGCCTTGGAGAATTGCCTGCAACAGGTGCGGGCGCTGCGGGACGGGCAAAGCGGGGTCGTGGTGCTGGGGGTGGTTTCCACTGGCAAATATTTCGCGCCGGGGCTGGTTGCGAGATTGCAGCAGCATTACCCCGGCATCGACGTGGTGCTGCGGGTCGGCAACCGCGACATGATCATGCGCGCCTTGCAGCAACAGGCGCTTGATCTGGTGATCATGGGCCGCCCGCCACGCAGACCGGTCATGGAAACCGTGGTGATCGGGGACCATCCGCATGTGATGATTGCGCCGCCGACACACCCGCTGGCCGGGCAGAAGAATGTTTCAGCCAAAGATCTTATGGCGGAAACCTTCATCTCTCGCGAAGGGGGGTCGGGGACGCGGATCATGATGATCCGGTATCTGGACAGGATCGGCGAGGGGACGCCGTATCGCAGCATCGAAATGGGCACGAACGAAACCATCAAGCAAGCGGTGATGGCCGGATTGGGAATCGCCCTGATTTCGCAACATACGGTGACCGAAGAACTGAATTCCGGGCGCTTGATGACCATCGAATCCGCAGGGTTGCCGATTGCACGCAAATGGTTCCTGCTGCATCGGCAGGATCTGCGGGTCACCCCGGCCATTGCAACGGTCCATCAGTTCATATCCGATTTGAAAGGCGATTTTCTGCCGCGTTTGCTGCCGGAATAGTGCAGGAGAATGCGGGATCACGTGCAGTTTCTATAATATTCACCATTAGTTGACATTTTACAGACATTTTCCCGGAAAGCATGATCATGTGGTGGGGCTGCGGCCGTTTCCATTGATTTACGCAAAAACGCGCTTTGCGCCTTGCAGGGGTGCGTACGCACAACTAAGACTCTCGCAGGCGGTACACGCTAATCATTTGAAACGGACCAAAGCAGGCAGACAAAAATGAATGATCCTTTCGAAACGCATATGAACACCCTCGTTCCCATGGTGGTTGAGCAAACCGCACGTGGCGAAAGGGCCTATGACATCTTCTCACGTCTGCTGAAAGAGCGGATCATATTCGTGACCGGTCCGGTACATGACGGTATGGCCAGCCTGATCGTGGCGCAGTTGCTGCATCTTGAGGCTGAAAACCCCAGCAAGGAAATATCCATGTATATCAACAGCCCCGGCGGGGTTGTGACCTCGGGTCTGTCGATCTACGACACCATGCAGTATATCAAACCCAAGGTCAGCACGCTTTGCGTGGGGCAGGCGGCTTCGATGGGGTCGCTCTTGCTGGCCGCGGGGGCACCGGGGATGCGCTACAGCCTGCCCAACAGCCGGATCATGGTGCATCAGCCCTCGGGCGGGTATCAGGGACAGGCCACGGACATCATGATTCACGCGCAGGAAACCCAGAAACTGAAAGACCGGCTGAACGAGATTTACGTCAAGCACACCGGGCAAAAGCTGAAAGCGGTGATAGATGCGCTGGAACGCGACAATTTCATGAGCCCGGAAGAGGCCAGGAGTTTCGGTTTGATAGACGAAATCGTTGAAAACCGCGCGGCACTGGATAGTGAAGAAAGTTAGATTGACGCGGGTGTGGAATGGGCGCCCCTGTCATTTTGAGATTGTAGATGTATTTTGCCTGCCCTAAGCTTGGCCGCAAAGGGTGGTAACCTGATCAAGGGTTGGGTAGAATGACCGAAACGCAAAGCTTCTGAGGTGAAGGATGGCGAACAACTCGAGCGGCGACAGCAAGAATACCCTGTATTGTTCCTTTTGTGGCAAGAGCCAGCATGAGGTGCGCAAGCTAATTGCCGGCCCGACCGTTTTTATCTGTGATGAATGCGTCGAGCTTTGCATGGATATCATCCGGGAGGAAACGAAATCCTCCGGTTTGAAAACCTCGGAAGGCGTGCCGACGCCGCGCGAAATCTGCGAAGTTCTGGATGATTACGTGATCGGCCAGGCGCATGCGAAGCGGGTTCTCTCGGTGGCAGTTCACAATCACTACAAGCGCCTCAATCAGGCCGGGAAAACCGGTGAGATCGAGCTGGCCAAATCCAATATTCTGCTGATTGGTCCCACTGGTTGCGGCAAGACGCTGCTTGCCCAGACGCTTGCGCGCATTCTCGATGTGCCTTTTACCATGGCGGATGCCACCACGCTTACCGAGGCGGGCTATGTCGGGGAAGATGTGGAAAATATCATCCTGAAACTGTTGCAGGCCAGTGATTACAATGTCGAGCGTGCCCAGCGGGGCATCGTCTATATCGATGAAGTGGACAAGATCACCCGCAAATCCGACAACCCGTCAATCACCCGCGATGTTTCCGGTGAGGGGGTACAGCAGGCGTTGCTGAAAATCATGGAAGGTACGGTTGCCAGTGTGCCGCCGCAGGGCGGGCGCAAACATCCGCAACAAGAGTTCCTGCAAGTCGACACGACAAATATCCTGTTCATCTGTGGCGGTGCCTTTGCCGGGCTTGAAAAGATAATAGCGCGGCGTGGCAAGGGATCCGCCATCGGGTTTGGCGCCGACGTCAAGGAAGAGGACAGCGTTGGCATTGGCGAAGCGCTGACCGAACTTGAGCCGGAAGACCTCTTGAAATTCGGGCTTATTCCTGAATTTGTCGGGCGCCTGCCTGTTATCGCCACCTTGACGGATTTGGACGAAGACGCATTGGTCACCATCCTGACGCAGCCGAAAAATGCCCTGGTCAAGCAGTATCAGCGCCTGTTCGAGCTTGAGGATGCCAGGCTGACATTTACAGAAGATGCGCTTTCAGCCATCGCAAAGCGGGCCATCAAACGTAAAACCGGCGCGCGCGGATTGCGCTCGATCATGGAAGACATCCTGCTGGATACGATGTTCGAACTGCCCGGCCTGGAAAATGTCGAAGAAGTTGTGGTCAACGAAGAGGCCGTGACAGCCAAGGCTGCCCCCTTGCTCATCTACGCTGACACGGCAAAAGAGCCCGCCTCGGCAGGTTGATGTTTCCCCGGGGGAGTGGGGCCTTGGATCAGAAATTCGGCGAATCACGGCGTGCGAATTCCGTTGTCTCTGGACCTTCGCGCGCACATGGTCCATATGGGATTAAACGATCGCGGAGGGTCTCATGAATTTTATTCTTCGGCTTCTTACCTGGTGGCACGGGCAAACCATTGGCACCCAGATTTACACCTGGCTCAAGGGGGTGAAGGTGGGGGAAGATGATCAGGGAAACGTGTTTTACGAAACCCGTGACGGCAAACGCCGCTGGGTTTGTTACAACGGTATGCCCGAGGCCTCGCGGATTTCCCCGGATTGGCATGGCTGGCTGCATTTTACCTGGGAAGAGCCCCCGACCAAGGCCCCCCTGGCCCACAAACCCTGGGAGAAGCCGCATGAGGAAAACAAGACCGGCACAGCGGAAGCCTATGCGCCGGCCGGGTCCATTTTGCGCGTGAATCCAACGGAATGGCAGGATTACGAAGCTTGGCAACCAAAGTAGAAATGGCAACAAACACCAGGGAAATACTGGCCGGCGGGATCGTTCTGGCTGCGGCAGTGGCCTTTGCGGTCTATGCCCGACAATCGACCGGCCTGTCGGTTTCAGCGGCCAGCGGCTATGAGCTGAGCGCAAGCTTCCGCTCGCTGGAAGGGGTGACGGTCGGAACGGATGTGCGCCTTGCCGGGGTCAAGCTTGGCGCCGTGACCAAGATCAGACTGAACCCGGAAACCTACCGGGCCGAAACGACGTTCTCGATCGAGCAGGATATTAAAATTCCGGATGACAGTGCTGTCGTTGTCTCTTCCGAAGGGTTGCTGGGCGGAAATTTTGTCGAGATCATTCCCGGAGGCTCACTTTTTTACTTTGAGCCAGGTGACGAGATTGAGGACACGCAAGGGGCCGTCAGCCTGATCTCGCTCCTGATGAAGTTTGTGTCGTCATCGGCATCATCATCGGCGGATGCAAACCAGTGAGACAGGTGCCACCGGTTTTGATCGCCGCATGTGTCCTGGCCCTGTCCGGCCCTCTCTCGGCTCAGGAAGTTTCAGAAGGCAGTGGCGCGGTCCTGCGTGGTCTCGACAAGGTGGATGGCGCTGTCCACGATATTGAACTGCCAATTGGCGGAAGCGCGCTCTTTGGTCGTCTGACGATCACACTGAAAGATTGCCGCTATCCGACAGGAAATCCGGCCGGTGATGCATTTGCCAGTCTGACGATCACCGAAAAGAACAAACCAGCCCCGGATTTTGAGGGTTGGATGATCGCATCTGCCCCCGCACTGAATGCTTTGGATCACCCGCGCTATGATGTCTGGGTCATGCGTTGCAAGACCGAATGAGCCGACGGGGTTCCAACCTGTCTGAAAAAGTCTGCCGGACGATCCAGCGCGAGGGCAAGGCGCTGGCGATAGTCCTCGCGTGAAATTTCGATGGCGCCGAGTGAGGCCAGATGCGGGGTGATGAACTGCGTGTCAAACAGGCTGAATCCGCCCGCCCGCAACCGGTCTATCAAGTAGGCCAGCGCCACCTTGGAGGCGTTGGTGCGGCGCGAGAACATGCTCTCACCAAAGAAAGCCCCGCCCAGGGTTATGCCAAAGACGCCGCCGACAAGGTCTTTGCCATCCCATATTTCCAGCGATTGCGCGAACCCCATTTCATGAAGCTGCTGATAGAGATCAAGCAGCGGCGCGTTGATCCAGGTCTCATTTCGGTCGGCGCAGCCCTCGACAACCGCTGAAAAACGGAAATTTATTCGAATTTGGAAAGATTCGCGGCGAATGAATTTGGCCAGGCTGCGGGAGATGTTGAAATTATCCAGTTCAAAGATGCCACGATGGCAGGGGTCCATCCAAAAAAGCTGGTCATCCTCCCGGGATTCCGACATTGGAAAGATGCCCGAAGCATAGGCGGACAAGAGCAACTCTGGAGTCAAATCACCCGACATTGGCGCCCTGCATCTGTCTTATGGTTGCCTTCCATTTGTCAGCCCAGGTTTTCCTCCAGCCATTTTTCGAGCCAGTGGATGTCAAAGTTGCCGGTCAGAATGTCCTCTTCCGACAACAGGGCGTCGAACAGCGGAATTGTGGTGTCAATCCCGTCGACAATCAATTCACCCAACGCCCGTTTCAGCCGGGCCAGGGCCTCTGGCCGGTCACGGCCATGCACGATCAGCTTGCCAATCAGGCTGTCGTAATAGGGCGGAATCGTATAGCCGTCATACAGGGCGGAATCCACCCGAACACCCAGCCCGCCGGGGGCGTGGTAGGCTGTCACTGTTCCCGGACAGGGTGTGAAATCGGGCAGTTTCTCGGCATTGATCCTCACCTCGATGGCATGGCCATTCAGCTCCAGATCGCTTTGAACAAACGACATGGGCAGGCCTTCGGCCACGCGGATCTGTTCGCGTACCAGATCAACCCCGAAAACCATTTCGGTCACAGGATGTTCCACCTGCAAACGTGTGTTCATTTCGATGAAATAGAACGCACCGTCCTCAAAGAGAAATTCAATCGTACCCGCACCCCGGTAATTGATGCCGGCAACTGCATCGGCGCATATTTTCCCGATTTTTGAGCGCATTTCTGCGGTGATGACCGGGCCGGGGGCTTCCTCCATCACTTTCTGATGGCGTCGCTGCAGTGAGCAATCACGCTCGCCCAAATGGACAGCAGCGCCCTTGCCATCGCCAAAGACCTGTACCTCGATGTGCCGTGGTCTGGTCAGGTATTTTTCAATATAGACCTCGTCATTTCCGAAACAGGATTTTGCCTCGGACCGTGCTGTCAGAAATGCGCTTTCCATTTCCGCTTCGGTTCGGGCCAGTTTCATCCCGCGTCCGCCGCCCCCCGCGGTGGCCTTGACAATCACCGGATAGCCGATCTCGGCGCCGATCCGCTGGGCGTCTTTCACCGTCGCCACACCGCCTTCTGATCCCGGGACACAGGGCACGCCCAGTTTGCGCATGGTTTCCTTGGCGGCAATCTTGTCGCCCATGATGCGGATATGCTCGGCCGTCGGCCCGATAAAGGTGATATTATGGTCTTCCAGAATTTGCACGAAACTGGCGTTTTCCGACAAGAACCCATACCCTGGGTGAATGGCCTGTGCTCCAGAGATTTCGCAGGCCGAGACAATGGCCGGCACCGAGAGATAGCTCTCTGAACTCGGTGGCGGGCCAATGCAGATTGCTTCATCCGCCATGCGCACATGCATTGCGTCCGCATCCGCCGTCGAATGTACCGCAACCGATTTTATGCCCATTTCGCGGCAGGCGCGCACGATGCGCAATGCAATCTCGCCGCGGTTGGCAATGAGAATTTTATCGAACATGGGCGGCAGTCCTCATTCGACGATCATCAAAGGCGCACCAAATTCCACAGCGTCACCATCTGATACAAGTATTCTTTTGACTGTGCCGGATTTTGGTGCCGGAATGTGGTTCATTGTTTTCATCGCTTCGATAATCAGCAGGGTATCGCCCTCGTTCACCGTGCTGCCAACCGTTACAAACGGGTCTGCACCCGGTTCCGGTTGCAGGTAAACCGTACCGACCATTGGCGAGGTTACCGCACCAGGGAGCCCGGCCGGATCATCGCTTGTCACTGTTGGTGTCTCGGGTGCCACGGGCGGGGCGGTGGCGGTTGCTGAACTTGCCGGCGTCACCGGTGCGGAAACGGCTGCCATAACGGTCTTGGCACGGCTGACGCGCACATTCATGCTGTCGTCTTCGCCATAAACGCGTTTGACCTGTAGTTCGGTCAGGTCGTTTTCTGCCAGAACTTCGGCCAGGGCCTGAATAAAGGCTACGTCTGAATCATGTGCGCTTTTTGTCATTTTATCCTCGATTGCTCATGCTTCCTGCCTGCCAGGTGTCTGCCCGGGGACTGTGGGGAATTCCGGGTCTTATACGTCAGGCTCGGGCGGGATAAAAGCATTTTGCGGCGGAAAACGCATTTATGAAATTTACCGTTTGATAAAAAATGAAACATGTGGCAGGCTGATGCCAATAAAAACGGATCAACAGGGAAATGTAAGGATGCCGAACAGCCCGATGACACCTGGTATTGTACCGGAACGGCTGCCTGAACAGGCGGTCACAGACAATTTTTCCGATCTGCATGCGCCCTTTGACCGGCATGAGGCCGCGGTTGCCGCCGATCGCTGTTACTTCTGCCATGATGCGCCGTGTCAGACAGCCTGTCCTACGGATATCGATATTCCGATGTTCATTCGGGAGATTCAGACTGGTGCGGTGGAAGCCGCTGCGCGCACGATCCTTGGTCAGAATATTCTGGGCGGCATGTGCGCAAGGGTTTGCCCGACTGAAACCCTTTGCGAAGAGGTTTGCGTTCGTGAGGCGGCCGAGGGCGCGCCGGTTGAAATCGGACGTCTGCAGCGGTTTGCGACCGACCATCTGATGGATAGCAATGCCCACCCGTTTGCGCGGGCCCAATCCACGGGCAAGCGCATTGCCGTTGTCGGCGCCGGCCCGGCGGGGCTTTCATGTGCGCACCGGCTGGCTTTGAAAGGGCATGAAGTCACCATTTTCGACAATCGGTCAAAACCGGGCGGTTTGAACGAATTTGGAATTGCGGCCTATAAAACAACAAATGATTTCGCCGCGCGTGAGGTTGCCTGGCTGTTGCAGATCGGCGGCATCACCGTTGAAAACGGCAAATCCATCGGGGATGGCCTGTCGCTTGCGGCATTGCAGAATGACTTTGATGCGGTTTTCCTCGGTGTCGGTCTTGCCGGGGTGAATGCGCTGGGGCTGGCAGGGGAAGATATGGAAGGCGTGCAGAATGCCGTCGATTTCATCGCTGATCTGCGCCAGGCGCCTGATTTGCGCAAGCTGGCCATAGGCCGTGACGTTGTCGTTATCGGCGGCGGCATGACGGCGATTGATGCCGCGGTTCAGGCACGGCTTCTGGGGGCGCTGAATGTCAGCCTGGTTTACAGGCGCGGGCGCGATCGCATGGCGGCTTCGCCTTACGAGCAAGACCTGGCGGCGTCCAAGGGGGTGCATATTGTCACAAATGCCCGGCCCGCCCGGATCATTGGCGAGGCCGGCAGGCTGGTGGCGGTTGAATTTGAGTATACGACCGAGGTGGATGGCCGGCTTGCCGGGACGGGCGAATTCTTTCGGTTGAAAGCGGATCAGCTCTTCAAGGCGATCGGTCAGAAACTGGCCGATACGCCGGACGGCCCCGTCATTGCTGATGGCAAGATCAGGGTTTCGGGCGCCGGACGCACGTCGGTATCTGGGGTCTGGGCCGGGGGGGACTGCGCCTCGGGCGGCGATGATCTTACGGTCACCGCCGTGGCCGAAGGCCGCGATGCCGCCGAAGATATTCACGCCACACTGATGGCTTAGGGGAGGCTGATAAAATGGCTGATCTTTCAACAGATTTCGTAGGAATAAAATCTCCGAACCCGTTCTGGCTGGCCTCGGCCCCGCCGACGGACAAGGAATATAATGTGCGCCGGGCGTTTGAGGCCGGCTGGGGGGGCGTTGTCTGGAAAACCCTGGGCGAAGACGGGCCACCCGTGGTTAACGTCAATGGCCCGCGCTATGGCGCGGTTTACGGCGCGGACCGCCGTCTGCTCGGCCTGAACAATATCGAACTGATCACCGATCGTCCGCTTGAGGTGAACCTGCGCGAGATAACCACTGTCAAGCGTGATTACCCCGACCGGGCCATGATCGTCAGCCTGATGGTGCCCTGTGAAGAAGAGGCCTGGAAGCGTATTCTGCCGCGGGTCGAACAGACCGGGGCGGATGGGATTGAGCTGAATTTTGGCTGTCCGCACGGGATGGCCGAACGCGGTATGGGCAGCGCTGTCGGACAGGTGCCGGAGTATATCGAAATGGTCACCCGGTGGTGCAAGCAAACCACGCGCATGCCGGTCATTGTCAAGCTGACACCAAACATAACCGACATTCGCCACCCGGCCGAGGCTGCACTGCGTGGCGGTGCCGATGCCGTGAGCCTGATCAATACCATCAATTCGATCACTTCGGTTGATCTGGATGCCATGTCCCCCGAACCAATGATTGACGGCAAGGGGACGCACGGCGGCTATTGTGGCCCGGCGGTCAAGCCGATCGCTCTGAACATGGTTGCGGAAATCGCCCGGAATGCCACAACCGCAAAGCTGCCGATCTCGGCCATTGGCGGGGTGACAACCTGGCGTGACGCGGCAGAGTTCATGGCGTTGGGGGCTGGTTCGGTTCAGGTCTGCACTGCGGTGATGACCTATGGATTCCGCATCGTCGAAGAGATGATTTCCGGCCTTTCGGACTGGATGGATGACAAGGGCTATGCCGGGGTTGACCAGATTATCGGCCGTGCCGTACCCAATGTGACCGACTGGCAGTTCCTGAACCTGAATTACATCACCAAGGCCGAGATCGATCAGGAAGCATGCATAAAATGCGGCCGCTGTTATGCCGCCTGTGAGGACACAAGCCATCAGGCGATCGCAATGAGTGCGGACAGGGTGTTCAGCGTGAAGGATGAGGAATGCGTTGCCTGCAATCTCTGCGTCGATGTCTGCCCGATCGAGGGATGCATCAGCATGCGTGAACTGCAACCGGGAGAGGTGGATCCGCGCACCGGAAAAACGGTCGAAAAAGACTATGCCAACTGGACAACGCACCCCAATAATCCGGGGAATACCTGCGCGGCCGAATAGCCACAGCGCAGGTTTCAGATCTTGATGTCGATGCTGCCCTGTGCAGGGGCCGGCGGGGCGCTGTCGGGTGTCGATGGCGGGCCCGTCACGGAACGCGTCGAATACCCCTCTTTGGCCGTGACGCCGGGAACATCGGGTTTTTCCGGCGCTGGCGCTGCTGCTACCCCGTTTCGCAGGCGCTCGCGTTCGGTCTCCAGCAGGTTGGCTTCGAACGCGGGTGGCGGCCCGGTTGGCTGGTCCGGGTCCGGCGGCGGCGCCAGGATGGCCCGCAATTTCTCTCTGTCGGCAAAGGTTTTTTCGCGGCTCTGCTGATTTCCCGACTGATTGCGCATTTGTGGCAGGGACTGGCTGGCTGTTACCTGCGGTACAGGCGTGTTGTCTGCGCGTCCGGCCATGACCGGATCTGGCGCATGGGTGATGGGCAAGGCCCCGGGAAGGATGTTCATATCCCTTCTCCTGACATCGCCCCCACCAGGCTTCAATTAGCCATCCAGGTGTTAATGGGCAATTAACTCACCTGCGCAAAGAACATGTCAATTTAGGCGATTTTTACGGATCAGGGGGCCAGAAGCTTCTCGAAAAGTGTTTCAAGATAGCGTTCTGCTTCCGGGTAGGGGTCATTCTCGCGCCCTTCCAGGATAAGGCCGATCTGGACTTCGAAATCGGCATAATGCTGCGTAAGTGACCAGATCGAGAAAATCAGATGCCAGGGATTGATTTGCGCGATCTCGCCTGCCGCGCTCCAGCTCTGGATGACGGCGGCCTTCCGGTCGACCAGTTCTTTCAAATCGCCCTTGATGGCATCATGCATGCGTGGCGCGCCTTGCAGAATCTCGTTTGCAAACAGGCGGCTTTCTCTCGGGTAGTCCCGGCTCATTTCCAGTTTTCGGCGCATATAGGCCAACAGTTCGGCTTTGCCGTTCCCTGCCGGATCAAGGGCGCGTAACGGATCAAGCCAGGTATCCATCAGCCCGGACAGCAGCTCTATGTGAATGGCCTCCTTGGACGGAAAATAATACAGCAGGTTGGGTTTGGAGAGACCCGCCGCCGTTGCGATCTGATCCAGAGTCGATCCGCGAAATCCATATTGCGAAAAAACTTCGAGCGCGGCATCCAGAATCGCTTTGCGGTTTTTTTTCTGTATACGTGTGCGCGGACGGGACTCGGTCATACTCAATTCCTTGGCTCAAATCAGAAACCTGCGTCGAAAGCGTAAGAGTCTTTTTATCGTCTGCCCAGAATTTCGCCACAAAAAACCGCGATAGGTTGTTTTTTCCTTCGAAACACGGCCTTGCGGGTCTAACGTGCAAGGGAATACTTGACTGGTTGGGTAGCTCTGGTAGCGTAGATCTGACCAATTGGTCAAACAACAGTTGCATCGAAACCAGACCAGCCCTGCGGCAGCGTAAGACAGGGTGGCTATGACAGGGAATATGACGATGGCTTCCGACCGTTCAGCCGTTCCAAATGATCTATCCGCTTTCTGGATGCCCTTTACCGCGAACCGCCAGTTCAAGAAGGCGCCGCGCATGTTGGTGGGGGCCGAGGGCATGTACTACAAAACGGCCGACGGGCGCGATGTGCTGGACGGCACCGCAGGTCTGTGGTGCTGCAATGCGGGGCATGCAAAGCCCAGAATTACCGAAGCCGTGCGTGCGCAAGTGGCCGAACTGGATTACGCGCCGGCCTTTCAGATGGGGCACCCGAAAGCCTTTGAACTGGCAAGTGCCTTGCGGGATATGGCGCCAGCCCCGTTTGAGCATGTGTTTTTTACAAACTCGGGCTCGGAAAGTGTGGAAACCGCGTTGAAAATTGCCATCGCTTATCAGCGGGCGCGCGGCCAGGGCACCCGGACCCGCCTGATTGGCCGGGAACGCGGCTATCACGGGGTGAATTTTGGCGGCATTTCCGTCGGTGGCATTGTCAACAATCGCCGGTTTTTCGGCAGCCTGCTGACCGGGGTTGATCATATGCCCCACACGCATCTGCCGGAAAAGAATGCGTTCAGCCGCGGCCAGCCCGAGCATGGCGCCTATCTGGCGGATGAGCTGGAAAACATCATTGCCCTGCATGGTGCGGAAACCATCGCGGCGGTGATTGTCGAGCCGATGGCGGGATCTACCGGCGTGTTGATGCCGCCAAAAGGCTATCTGGAAAAACTGCGGGCGATCACCAGAAAGCACGGGATCATCCTGATTTTTGACGAAGTGATCACCGGTTTTGGCCGACTGGGCAGCAGTTTTGCGGCCGAGCATTTCAATGTGATGCCGGATCTGATCACCACGGCAAAGGGGCTGACAAACGGCGTCATTCCGATGGGGGCAGTGCTGGCAACCGGTGAAATCCATGATGTATTCATGCAGGGACCGGAACACCTGATCGAGCTGTTTCACGGCTATACCTATTCCGGCAATCCGGTTGCGTCCGCAGCCGGGCTTGCTACATTGGAAACCTATCGTGAGGAAGGGCTGTTTGAAAACGCAGCCGCGCTGGCGCCCTATTGGGAAAATGCACTGCATAGCCTGAAAGGATTGCCGCATATTACCGACATTCGCAATATGGGGCTGATTGGCGCAATTGAACTGGAACCCATTGAGGGAGAGCCGACAAAACGCGCCTTTACCGCATTTCTGGATGCCTATGAAAAGGGGCTGATGATCCGCACCACAGGGGACATTATCGCGCTGAGTCCGCCACTGATGATCAACAAAGCCCAGATCGACGAATTGTTTGGCAAGCTTGCGGATGTGCTCAAAGGGCTGGTCTGATGCGTGATCCGGCCGCAACACCCCGGATGATTGACGATGACCGTGTGCGGGTTACGCGGTTTGATTTCGCTCCGGGGGCGGAAACCGGATGGCACATCCACGGCATGGATCATGTGATCACCGCGATCACGGATTGCCATATGCTGCTAGAGGAAAAGGGCGGCGAGACCCGCAAGGCTCTTGTGCCCGCGGGCACATCTTACAGACGCGGACAGGGCATGGAACATAACGTAATCAACGGCGGGGACAGGGTGATGTCCTTTGTCGAAGTCGAATTGAAATAAAGGGAGAAACACCATGGCTGCACCTGCTGCAAACATGAAAATCAACGGCGACCGCCTGTGGGACAGCCTGATGGAAATGGCGAAAATCGGGCCCGGCGTGGCCGGTGGCAACAACCGCCAGACCCTGACGGACGAGGATGGCGAGGGCCGCAAACTGTTCCAGAAATGGTGCGAGGAGGCGGGCTGCACCATGGGTGTCGACAGCATGGGCAACATGTTTGCCCGTCGCGAAGGCACGGATCCCGATGCCCTGCCGGTTTACGTTGGCAGCCACCTTGATACCCAGCCAACCGGTGGCAAATACGACGGGGTGCTGGGGGTGCTGGCCGGTCTGGAACTGGTGCGCACGCTGAATGATCTGAACGTCAAGACCAAACATCCGATCGTTGTCACCAACTGGACCAATGAAGAAGGCACGCGGTTTGCCCCTGCCATGCTGGCCTCGGGCGTGTTTGCCGGCGTGCTGGAAGAGGACTGGGCCAAGGACCGCGTCGATGCCGAGGGCAAGCGGTTTGGCGATGAGTTGAAGCGGATCGGCTGGGAAGGCGACGAGCCTGTCGGGGCGCGCAAGATGCACGCAATGTTCGAATACCACATCGAACAGGGGCCGATCCTTGAGGCTGAAGACAAACTGATCGGCGTTGTCACCCACGGGCAGGGGTTGCGCTGGGTCGAATGCACGGTGACGGGCAAGGGGCAGCATACGGGATCAACCCCGATGTATATGCGCAAAAATGCCGGTCGCGGCTTGGCACAGATCACCGAACTGGTGCATGAAATCGCCATGCAGCACCAGCCCAATGCAGTCGGGGCGATCGGCCATATCGATGTCTACCCGAACAGCCGCAACATCATCCCCGAAAAGGTGGTGTTCACCGTCGATTTCCGCAGCCATTTCCTTGATATCATGCAGGGCATGGTGGACGAGATGATGGAAAAGGCGCCCGGCATTTGCAAAGAGCTGGGGCTGGAATTCTCCGCCGAGGTTGTCGGCCAGTTCGATCCGCCCGCCTTTGACGAAAAATGTGTTTCCGCCGTGCGCAACGCGGCCGAGCGTCTGGGCTATAGCCATATGGATATCGTCTCGGGGGCAGGGCATGACGCCTGCTGGATCAATCAGGTCGCCCCGACGGCGATGATCATGTGCCCTTGCGTGGACGGGCTGAGCCATAACGAGGCCGAGGAGATTTCCAAGGAATGGGCCACTGCGGGCGCGGATGTGTTGATGCACGCGGTTGTGGAAACGGCGGAGATCGTTGAATGACGGCCAGACCGTCATTCAACGCCCCGCAGCTGATGCGGGGTCTGCCGAAGGTCGGGCCTTTCGCTGTCCCGGACTTGATCCGGGACCTCCTGCGGCTGTTTCAAAGAGGCCCCGGATCAAGTCCGGGGCAGCGAGCCGATGCAAATTTACCGATCGTAAACCAAAATCCGCCATTTTCCCGATATGGCATTTTACACCTATATCATGGCCTGCAATTCGAACACGGCGATATACATCGGCGTGACATCGGATTTGCAGTTGCGAGCCGAACAGCATCGTCTGGGCAAAGGCGGCCCCCACACCGCAAAATACAAAATCCGCAAGCTGGTCCATTTCGAGGTTTACGAAACTTTGCCCGAAGCCTTGGCACGGGAGAAAAAACTGAAACGCTGGCGGCGCGTCTGGAAAAACGCCCTGATCGCCAAACAAAACCCGATATGGGCCGATTTGGCTTTGGAGGCCGCGTTTCTGTAACGCTTGCGCTTCTCTTCAGCACCCTTCCGGTAAATGCTGCCCCCGATCCCGGTGTGGATTGGGACTGGCAATTGTCCGGAACCATCGCCCCGCCCGAAGGGGTGCGGGTGTTTGATGCCGATCCCGACGATGTGACAAAGGAACAGATCGCCGCGCTGAATGGGACAGGCGTTTACACCATCTGCTACGTCAGCGTCGGCACGCTGGAAAACTGGCGCGATGATGTCGACCATTTTCCGCCCGCTATCGTCGGCAACCGCTACGAGGACTGGCCGGATGAAAACTTCCTCGATATCCGCGACCGCAGCCATCTTCCCGCGCTGATGGCCCGGCGTTTTTCCCAATGCAAGCAGATGGGATTTGACGCGGTGGAAGCCGATAATATGGATGTCTATGACAATGACTCGGGCTTCCCGCTGACCCGTGGGGATGGTTTGCGTTATATCAGGATGCTGGCGAAAACTGCGCATGGGTTTGGCCTTGAGATCGGCCAGAAAAACGTACCCGATCTGACGAATGATCTGGTTGGCGTGATGGATTTCGCAATTGCCGAAAGCTGCTATCAGGACAACTGGTGCACGCAGGTATTACCCTATATCAAGGCCGGAAAACCGGTGTTCGATGCGGAATACTCTGACCGTCCAATCAACTTCAAGAAAGCCTGCAAAGCAGCGGAAAGCATGGAAATATCCATGATCCTGAAAAAGCGCCAACTGGTGCCGGGCCGCCGTGTTTGCAAATGACAAGGGAGAAATGAGATGAGCAAGGTAATCAAGGGCGGAACCGTTGTCACCGCCGATCTGACCTATAAGGCGGATGTGAAAATCGAAGGCGGCAAGATTGTCGAAATCGGCCCGGATCTGAAGGGCGACGAGGTGCTGGACGCCACTGGCTGTTATGTGATGCCCGGCGGGATTGACCCGCACACCCACCTGGAAATGCCCTTCATGGGGACCTACAGCACCGACGATTTTGAAAGTGGCACCCGCGCGGCCCTGGCTGGCGGCACCACGATGGTGGTGGATTTTGCCCTGCCAAGCCCGGAACAGGGCCTTCTGGACGCGCTTCAGATGTGGGATAACAAATCGACCCGCGCGAATTGTGATTACTCCTTCCACATGGCGATCACCTGGTGGGGAGAGCAGGTGTTTGACGAAATGGAAGCCGTCGTAAAAGAACGCGGAATCAATACCTTCAAGCATTTCCTTGCCTACAAGGGCGCGCTGATGGTGAATGATGACGAACTCTATGCCAGTTTCAAACGCTGCGCCGAACTGGGCGCGACCCCGCTGGTGCATGCCGAGAACGGCGATGTGGTGGCGGAACTGACGGCAAAACTGCTGGCCGAGGGCAACACCGGCCCCGAGGCGCACGCCTATTCCCGCCCGCCGCAGGTCGAGGGCGAGGCGACAAACCGCGCCATCATGATTGCCGATATGGCCGGCGCGCCGCTCTATGTGGTGCATACCTCCTGCGAGGATAGCCACGAGGCGATCCGCCGCGCCCGCATGCAGGGCAAACGCGTTTGGGGCGAGCCGCTGATCCAGCACCTGACGCTGGACGAAAGCGAGTATTTCAACAAGGATTGGGACCACGCCGCCCGCCGCGTGATGTCGCCCCCATTCCGCAACAAACAGCATCAGGACAGCCTGTGGGCCGGCCTGCAAAGCGGTTCGCTTTCGGTGGTGGCCACGGATCACTGTGCCTTCACCACCGAGCAGAAACGCTTTGGCGTAGGTGACTTTTCCAAGATCCCGAACGGCACCGGCGGGCTTGAGGACCGGATGCCGATGCTGTGGACGCACGGGGTGGCGACGGGCCGCCTGACGATGAACGAATTCGTGGCGGTTACATCAACAAATATCGCCAAGATATTGAATTGTTATCCGAAAAAGGGCGCAATCATGGTTGGGTCGGACGCCGACATCGTGGTCTGGGACCCGGAAAAGGAAAAGACCATTACCGCCGACAGCCAACAGTCCGCGATTGATTACAACGTGTTCGAGGGCAAGCATGTCAAGGGCCTGCCGCGCTTTACCCTGACCCGTGGTCAGGTGGCGGTGCATGATGGCGAGATCAGGACACAGGAAGGCCATGGCGAGTTTGTCGCCCGCGCGCCGAATGCCACGGTGAACAAGGCGTTGAGCAAGTGGAAGGAACTGACCGCGCCGCGTCCGGTGGAGCGGACCGGAATTCCGGCAAGCGGGGTGTAACAGCGTGACGCAAGACATTGTTATCAAGGCAGAAAACCTTGATCTGACTTTTCAGACAAATGACGGGCCGATCCAGGCGTTGAAAGATGTGGATCTGGAAATAAACCGGGGGGAGTTTGTCAGTTTTATCGGCCCTTCCGGCTGTGGCAAAACCACCTTCCTTCGGGTCATTGCCGCACTGGAGCATCCGACCGGGGGCAGCATATGTGTCAACGGGATGACACCGGATGAGGCGCGTTGCAAACGCGCCTATGGCTATGTTTTCCAGGCCGCCGGCCTGTACCCGTGGCGCACCATTGCCGGCAACATAAAACTGCCGCTTGAAATCATGGGATACAGCAAGGAGGATCAGAATAAAAGCGTGAGGAAAGTCATGGAACTTGTTGATCTGGAAGGATTTGACAAGAAATTCCCCTGGCAGCTCTCGGGCGGTATGCAGCAACGCGCCAGCATTGCCCGCGCCCTTGCGTTTGATGCGGATATCCTGTTGATGGATGAACCGTTCGGGGCGTTGGACGAGATCGTGCGCGACCACCTGAATGAACAGTTGCTGAAGCTCTGGTCCCGCACCAACAAGACGATTGCCTTTGTGACCCACTCGATCCCCGAGGCGGTATACCTCTCGACCAAGATCGTGGTGATGAGCCCGCGGCCGGGGCGGATCACCGATGTGATTGACAGCACCCTGCCGAAAGAGCGGCCGCTGGACATTCGTGATACGCCGGAATTTCTGGAAATTGCCCACCGGGTGCGCGAGGGCCTGAGGGCGGGGCATGCCTATGATGACTGAGTATGGAAAACGTATGGAAAACGTATGGAAAGCGTATGGCTGTTGCCATGACAGGAAAACCGGCAGGAGGAGCGCATGAAATCGGTCTTTCCCATCCTGACCGTTGTCGCGGCCATCATAGCCATCTGGTATGCCGGGGCCGTCTGGATGAATTCACAATGGACGCTGGATCAGGCCAGACGCGCCGGAGTTGAACTGACCCTGCCCGAGATCATCAGGGACACCATGAATCAGGAGCGCGCCACCTTGCCCGCGCCGCATCAGGTGGTGGCCGAGATCTGGAAAACCACAGCCGAGAAAAAGATCACATCGAAACGCTCGCTGATCTTTCACAGCTGGATCACCCTGCACGCCACATTGTGGGGCTTTGCCCTGGGTGCGCTGATCGGGCTGACATTGGCAATTTTTATCGTCTACAGCCGGGTGATGGACATGAGTGTGATGCCCTGGGCGATCATCAGCCAGACCGTGCCGATCGTGGCCATCGCGCCGATGATCATCGTGGTGATGAGTTCCATGGGCATACAGGAACGGCTGGTGCCCAAGGCGATCATTGCCGCTTATCTGTGCTATTTCCCGATCCTGGTGGGCATGGTCAAGGGCCTGCGGTCACCCGATGCGATGCAGCTTGACCTGATGAAAACCTATAACGCCAGCAACCGGCAGAGTTTCTGGAAACTGCGCCTGCCCAGCTCCATGCCGTATCTGTTCACCTCGATGAAAATCGGCATCGCCGCGGCATTGGTCGGAACCATCGTCGGCGAGTTGCCCACCGGCGCGTTGCGGGGCCTTGGCGCACGTATTCTGATCGGAGATCAGTTCGGCCCGCCCATTCGTATCTGGAGCGCGCTGATCATGGCGTCCATTCTGGCCGGCGGCCTGGTTGCCATTGTCGGGCTGATCCAGCGCATCACTCTGAAACGCATGGGGATGAACCAATGACCTGGCTTGTTTCTGTATTCGTGTTCTGGGCCGCGGCCTTCTGGCTCAACCGGCAGTTGGCAAAGCCACCTGTCGACCAGCAACGCTGGGCGCGCATTGCCGTGCCGGTGATCTTTGGCATCACCATTCTGGTGGTGTGGGAGGGGCTGGTGCGGGGTCTGAACGTCAGCCCGATCATCCTGCCGCCCCCCACGGCAATTGCAGCGAAATTTGCGGCAAGCACGGATATTCTGTGGAAGGATTTCGTGCAGACCGTGATCAAGGGCGCGCTGTCGGGGTATCTGATCGGCTGTGCCGCCGCCTTTGTGACGGCCATTCTGGTTGACCGGTCGCTGTTTCTGCAACGCGGGTTGTTGCCGATCGGCAATTTCGTGGCGGCGCTGCCGATCGTCGGCATCGCGCCGATTCTGGTCAAATGGTACGGCTTTGGCTGGGAGAGCAAATCGGCGGTTGTTGTGGTCATGGTGTTTTTCCCGGTGCTGATCAATACGGTTCAGGGGCTGCGCGACACAACCGCCATGCAGCGCGATCTGATGCAGACCTATGCCGCCAGCTATTGGCAGAGCCTGTTCAAGCTGCGCCTGCCAGCGGCGATGCCGTTCATTTTCAACGGGTTGAAGATCGGCACCACCCTGGCGTTGATCGGCGCGATCGTCGCTGAATATTTCGGCAGTCCGATCTATGGTATGGGCTTTCGCATCCAGTCCGAAGCGGGCCGGCTCTCGCTGGATATGGTCTGGGCCGAGATTGCCGTTGCAGCCCTGTCCGGTTCGGTTTTTTATGGGCTGGTCGCCCTGATGGAAAAACTGGTAACATTCTGGCATCCCTCGCAACGGAGTTAACAAGCACGACGCAAAACCTGATGAAAAAACTGATGAAAAAGAAACCAACAAGGAGAAAACGATGAAGAAAATACTGACAGGAGCGATTGCCGCATTGGCTATGGGGGCGGTGAGCGCCCAGGCGGCGGATGATCTGACGCTACAGTTGAAATGGGTCACGCAGGCGCAGTTCGCGGGATATTACGTGGCGCTTGAAAAAGGCTTCTACAGCGATGAGGGGCTGAATGTGACCGTCAAGCCGGGTGGTCCGGATGTGGCGCCCACGCAGGTGCTGGCCGGTGGCGGCGCCGATGTGGTGATCGACTGGATGCCAAGTGCGCTGGCGGCCCGTGAAAAGGGTTTGCCGCTGGTCAATATCGCACAGCCGTTCAAACGCTCGGGCATGATGCTGACCTGCCGGGCCGACAGTGGCATCAAGACGCCCAAGGATTTTCCCGGCCATACGCTGGGGGTCTGGTTCTTTGGCAACGAATACCCGTTCCTGTCATGGATGGGCTCGCTGGGCATTCCGACGGATGGTTCCGAAGGGGGCGTGACGGTGCTGAAGCAGGGTTTCAATGTCGATCCGATCCTGAACGGTCAGGCCGACTGCGTTTCCACCATGACCTATAATGAATACTGGCAAATCATTGACGCCGGTCTGAAGCCCGAGGAACTGGTCACGTTCAAATACGAGGATCAGGGTGTGGCCACCCTGGAAGACGGGCTGTATGTGCTGGAAGACCGGCTGAAGGATCCGGCCTTCGAGGATGAACTGGTGCGCTTTGTACGGGCCTCGATGAAGGGCTGGAAATGGGCCGAGGAAAACCCGGATGACGCGGCGATGATCGTGCTGGAGTATGACGAAACCGGCGCCCAGACCGAAAAGCATCAGAAACGCATGATGGGTGAGGTTGCCAAGCTGACCGCAGGATCAAACGGTGAACTGGATCCGGCGGATTATGAGCGCACGGTCAAAATCCTGCTGGCGGGTGGTTCCGACCCGGTGATCTCGAAAGAGCCGGAAGGCGCATGGACCCATGCGATCACCGACAAGGCCCTGAAATAGCGCTGTAAAATGAATGGAGGAGGGCGCCCTGTGATCGGGCGCCCTTTTTCGTCTCAGCGGCCGGCGGCCATGACATTGACACCATGTTCGTACACCAGTTGCCCGCCCAGATAGGCGGTAACCAGCACCGCCAGAACCAGCAGCAGGTCGACAACGACAACCAGAGCGGCGCGCTGGCCGCCCAGTGACATGGAGCGCCACCAGACAAAGCCGCGACAGGCCGCCCAGATGGCGAACAGGGCCGAGGTGATATTGCCGGCCATTTCATGGCTTCCGGTCAGGGTTTCCCCAAAGCCGCGTCCGGCGGCGATTTCAGCGGCCATGTCACCCAGCGAGGCGGTCAGCAGGGCGGATGCCCCGGCGGCAATGGCAATGGCGGCGGCAAAACTGGCATAGGTGGCGCGCCCGCCAAGCGGGATTTTGCGCCAGAGCGCAAAGAGATCGACAGCAGCCAGCATGAAGATCAGTACGATCGGGAAATGCAGGGCCATGGGGTGAAGTTGTTCGACAGTGGGCATCGGGGGTTTTCCTTTGATATGATTGCCGGATTGCGTATGGCTGGCATATGTGAGAGTCGCGGAACAATTCCTATCAACATTGGGTTTAGCGGGATAAACCAAAGGACTATTCCACAAGATTTGCGGCCATGAGAACCGGG
>Ga0256841_1001148_pt1 | contig 24035 bp, 16 predicted proteins | sample 356308metaG_FD_185971 | JGI IMG/M metagenome (GOLD analysis project Ga0256841, IMG submission 185971) | Hydrothermal vent microbial communities from Mid Atlantic Ridge, Atlantic Ocean - 356-308 | ecosystem: Environmental > Aquatic > Marine > Hydrothermal vents | place: Atlantic Ocean: Mid...
CCTCCGACTGCCCCGCGCAGTTCATTCGTCTCGTGGAGCACTATGCGAGCCGCGACGCGATGGACATCGAAGGGCTCGGCTCGAAGCTCGCCGTCGCGCTCGTCGAAAAAGACAAGATTCACACGCTTGCCGACCTGTACACGCTCACGCTCGAGGATCTGCTCGGGCTCGAAGGCTTTGCCGAGAAGCGGGCGCAGAACCTGCTCGCGGCCATCGAGGCGTCGAAGCATCGCACGCTCAGCCGCCTTCTCTTCGGGCTGGGCATCCGGCACGTCGGCAAGACGACCGCCGAGCTGCTCGTCGCCCATTTCGCTTCGCTCGAAGCGCTCGCCGCCGCCGATCGAGAGACGCTCGAGAAGATCGAAGGCATCGGGGAAAAGACGGCCCAGAGCGTGGTGGACTGGTTCAAGATCGAGGACAATCGCACCCTCGTCGAGCGATTGCGGGCCTCCGGGGTGAACACGAAGCGCCTGCCCGAGGAGCGGCCGCCGGAGCCCGACGCGAGTCCGGTGGCGGGCAAGACGTTCGTCCTCACGGGCACGCTGCCCCACCTGACGCGCGAGGAGGCGCGCGAGCGCATCGTGCACGCGGGCGGGAAGGTGTCGAGCAGCGTGAGCAAAAAGACCCACTACGTGGTGGCGGGCGAAAACCCCGGCTCGAAGTACGCGAAAGCGCGTGAACTCGGCATCGAGATCATCGACGAGAAACGGCTGCTCGAAATGCTCGAAGACTGACGGAACGCGCCCCCGAGGCGCGGCCCGCCCCCGAGGCGCGGCCCGCCCCCGAGGCGCGGCCCGCCCGCGATGCCGCCCTGCCGTACCCACTTTCACGAAACCGCAGACTCCCATGCTCACCGGGCTCGATTACACTGTCCTCGTCTTTTATCTCCTCGGCGTTGCCGCGCTCGGCGTCAAAGCGGCGGGGCGGCAGACCAGCACGGCGGACTACTTCCTCGGGAGCCGGGAACTGCCGTGGTGGGCCGTGTGCTTCTCGGTCGTCGCCACGGAGACGAGCACGCTCACCGTCATCGGCATCCCGGCGGTGGCCTATGCGGGGTCTTTTACCTTCTTTCAACTCACGTTCGGCTATCTCCTGGGCCGAATCATCGTCAGCTTCGTCTTCCTGCCCCACTATTTTCGGGGCGAACTCTCGACGGCCTATGCGTTCCTCGGCCGGCGGTACGGCGACGGCATGCGCGCGGCGGCCTCGGTCACGTTCCTCGTCACGCGCCTTCTCGCCGACGGCGTGCGCCTCTTCGCCACGGCGATCCCGCTCAAGGTCATCGCGCAGATGGCCGGGCTCTCGGTGAGCTATTTCGAGATCATCGTCGTCATCGGCCTCGTCACGATGGTCTATACGTTCATCGGAGGCATCAAAGCGGTCGTGTGGATGGATGTGGTCCAGATGTTCCTCTACGTCGGCGGGGCCGTCGCGGCGATCTTCATCCTCCTCGGCGACGTGCCGGGCGACTGGTGGGCGGCGGCCGCGGCCGCCGGGAAAACGCGGATCTTCGACTTCGGTTGGGGCAAGGGCTTCAACTATATGCTGACCTCGCCCTACGCCTTCCCGACGGCGGTCTTCGGCGGGGCGATCTTTTCGATGGCCTCCCACGGTACGGATCAACTCATCGTGCAGCGCCTGTTGGCCTGCCGCGACCTGGGGGACAGCCGGAAGGCGCTCATCGGGAGCGCCGTCGTGGTGATGATGCAGTTCGCCATCTTCCTGCTCGTGGGCCTGCTCCTGTGGAGCTTCTACGGCGGCGTCCCGCCCTCCGAACTGGGCCTCACGCGCGGCGACGAAATCTTTCCCATGTTCATCATTCAGGGGATGCCCTCGGGCGTCTCCGGGCTCTTGCTGGCGGGCATCATCGCGGCGGCCATGAGCACGCTCTCCTCCTCGCTGAACGCGCTCGCCTCCTCGACGATGATGGACCTTTACGAGCGGTTTTTCAAACGGGAGTTGCCGCCGGACCGGGCGCTTCGCATCTCGCGATGGATGACCCTTTTCTGGGGAATCGTCTTCATCGGCTTTGCGAACCTCTTCCGGGATCAGCAGAATCCGGTGGTCGAACTGGGGCTGGCCATCGCGTCGTTCACCTACGGCGGATTGCTCGGCGTCTTTCTGCTCGGCCTGGTCAACCGGCGTACGAGGCAGGCCGATGCGCTCATCGCCTTCGTCGTCTCCATCGCTGCGATGGTATTCATCATCTTCGGCGTCTGGCACAGTCCGAGCGACGGCTGGGTTTTCACCCTCAACCCGACGGATGACTATGTTGCGGCGGCGCAGTTGCGGTCCATCGGTTGGCCGTGGTACACGCTGATCGGCACGGTGATCACGCTCGTGGTCGGATCCTTGACCGCGCTCCGGCATACTCACAGCGACCGAACGTAGACGGGAGGCGGCTCCTTGCGCCTTTCCTGGGCAGGGAGCGGCCCGCCGTTCCGTCGTCTCAACGCACCACGTTGAAACCTATGGGACTGCTTGAAAAATTTGGGCTGAGGCGGCGGAAGGTGCGCCCGGTCGGGCAAAACCTCGAAAAAGGTCGCGACGACCGGCGAAAGCGGAAGCGGAAAGACGCCGCGATCAAAGCGAGCATCTTCGTCGGGTTGCTGGCCATCACGCTGGCGGCCTTTCCACGCGGGGAGGTGTATCGGTACGCCGTGCAGGTGGGCGACGAGTGGCAGGGCGAGCCGCTGGTGGCCCCGTTCGACTTTGCCATCCTCAAAGACGCCGGCGCCATCGCCGAGGAACGCCGGCAGGTGCGCCTGACGACGCCGCCGATCTTCGAACGCATTCCCGGGGCGATGGAGAAGATGCGCGCCAACCGGGACACGGTGCAGGCGCAGCTCGAACGCATCTTCGAAGCCTATGCCGGTTTTCTCGAAAAAAAATCCAGGGGCCGCCTGGTGGAGGCCATCGATGACTCGCTCCGGTACCTGTCGCTCCGGCGCAACGCGCGGCTGAAGCTGACCGAGTCGCAGTGGCAACGCCTCGTCGATGCGTACGTCGAACGGGTGCCCGGCCTCTCGACGGCCTCCCGCACCCCGCCGCGTGGTCCCCGCCTCGATCAGGCGCTGCTCGAGGAGGCGTACTCGTTCGGGCGGCAGATGCTCTCGCTCGGCGTGCTCGACGTGCCCATCGACAGCATCCTCACGGATGAGATCATCGTGCGCGACCTCCGGCAGCGCACGAGCCAGCGCAAAGACAAACAGAGCGTCTTCGGCTTGAACGAAGCGCACACTTCGGCCAGGGAGTTCTTCGAACGGAACCACCCGGACGACATGGAGCTCGCCCGGCTTGCCGACGCTTTCTTCCGCGCCATCTTTCAGCCCTCACTCCGCTACATGCGCGCCGAAACGCTTCAGGAGTGGCAGCGCAAGGAAGCCAACATCTCGCCCACGCGCGGCATCGTCCGGCAGGGCGAGGTCATCGTGGACTCGGGCGAGCGCGTCACGCCGGAGATCCGGCGAAAGATTCTCTCGCTCGAACGCGCGCAGGATGAGCGGGGCGGCGGCACGGTGGGGTGGAAGATCACGCTCGGCCAACTCATGCTCACCTTCGCCACGTACGGCCTGTTCTTCCTCTATCTGTTCATCCTGCGTCGGAAGATTTTCGAGGACAATCGCCACGTCTTCCTCATTGCGCTGCTCTTCGCGGGCATGATCGGGCTCTATGCGATCGCGCTCCGGCTGCCGGTGGTCGTCATGTATGCCGTGCCCGTGATCATCGTCTCGCTCGTGCTGACGATCCTCTTCGACTCGCGCGTGAGCTTCTTTGCGACGCTCGCGCTCGCGTTCATCGGAAGCCACCTGCTCCGATACGACTTCGAGTTCACCTTCGCCACCATGATCGCCGGCGCGCTCGGCATCTTTAGCGTCCGGGACATCAAGAACCGGGGACAGTTTTTCCTGAGCGCCGGGGTGGTCTTTCTCGGCTATCTCTGGGTGCTCGGCGCTTCATGGCTGCTCTCGCGCACCTCCTTCGATCGCTTCATGTGGGACACGCTCATGGTGGGCGTCAACTCGTTCCTGCTCATCATGGCGCTGCCGCTGCTCTGGGTCTTCGAGCGCGCCTTCAAGATCACCACCGACCTGACGCTGCTCGAACTCTCGGACACGAACCGGCCCTTGCTCAAGGAACTGAGCGTCCGCGCACCGGGCACCTTCAATCACTCGCTTCAGGTGGCGAACCTGGCTGAAGCCGCCGCCGACGCCATCGGCGCGAATGCCCTGCTCACGCGCGTCGGGGCGCTCTATCACGACATCGGGAAGATGCTCAAGCCCGAGTATTTCGTCGAAAACCAGCGGCCGGGCGAAAATCCACACGACGGACTCAAACCGAGGATGAGCGCGCTGATCATCGCCAGCCATGTGAAGGAGGGGCTGGAGATCGGGCGGCAGTACAAGCTCCCGCAGGTCGTGCTGGACTTCATCCCGATGCATCACGGGACCACGCGCATCGAGTATTTTTACCGGAAAGCCCTCGAACAGGCAAAAGAGGGCGATCCGCCGGTTCAGGAGTCGGAGTTCCGCTATCCCGGCCCGCGCCCGAACACGAAGGAGACGACCATCCTCATGCTCGCCGACTCGGTGGAGGCGGCCAGCCGCTCGCTCTCCAACCCGACGCACAAACGCCTGGAGTCGCTCATCGACATGATCATCTCGGCCCGTCGCGAAGACGGACAGTTCGAAGACTCCAACCTCACCTTCCGCGATCTGACGAAGATCAAGGAGACGTTCCTCGCGATGCTCCTGGCCATCTATCACGTACGGGTAAAGTACCCCGGCCAGGAAGAGGAGAAAGAGGAGAAGGAAGAGCCCGTGAAAGGGCTCGAAGCCCCACCCGTGACGGGGGGCGGCGTGGGGCTCCTGCCGCCGTTGCCGAAGACCGGGGAAGGCGAGCCGAAGGAAGGCATGGCCGCGGACGGATCGGACGAACGTTCGCCCGTCATCTTCGATCCGGAGTCGGCGGGGGCGACGCCTCCGAAGGAGAACGGCGGCATGCGGACGAGCGCCTCGCCGGATGGCGAGGCGGGAAGCTCATGAGGGCACGGCCTGCCGGACGGCGTCGATCGACTCGGGGCTGATGCGGAACGAAAGCTCGGCATACGGACGTTCCTCGTCGAGGTAGGGGAGCAGCCGGCGACGGCCGGCGGGGGTGAAGAGGACCAGGTCCGTCAGGGGGAGGAGCTGGTCGAGGTGCCGCGCGCCCTCGTCGATGGAGGCGGCCAAGATCTGACCCTTGAAGCCGGTCTGTGTCCGGATCTCCGCCGTGAGCGGGCCGATGGCGTCCGGATGCCGCGTAACGAGGCCGAGCGTCTCATGCTCGAGGAGCAGCGACGCCCGGCGGAGCGCCTGCGGCGAGAGATAGACGTACACCCCGACCGCGTCGGCGCGCGACGCCCCTTCGAGCACACTGCGCAACTCGCGCAGCCGCGCAAAAATCAGGTCGGCGTCCTGATGCCGGCTCACCTCGGGCATCGTCACCGGCTCCACGGGCTGTTGCACGATCATCGAGATCTGCCGGGCGCACTGCGCGGCCATCTCACGGAACGGCCCGGCAAAGACGAGCTTGAGACGTTCCCGTTCGCTTTCGAGGAGGCTCAGTTGTTCCTGGAAGAGATACTCGATCTCGTTTTCCTGCAGCCCGAGCCCGATCAGCCGCTGGAGCGCTTCCTGGATCACCGAGGCTCCGCGTTCCATCCGCTCGGCCTTGCTCAGCGGCGCGCGCTCCTTGATGGTGTATCCGCTTCCCACCCGCGAGTCGAGGAGCCCTTCCTTTTCGAGCGCCTGATAGGCTTTCCGCACCGTGTGAAACGAGAGGCCAACCTGTTCGGCCAGCACGCGCGTCGAAGGGAGCCGCTCTCCGACCTTGAAGTGGCCCGTCGCGATGAGGTAGCGAATCTGCTCCACCAGCTGTTCGTGGACGGGCGTGTTCGACGTTCGGTCAATCGTGATCATGGGCGGGCGCGGTCAGTCGAAGTCGGAGCAGGACATGAAGTAGTGGCATCGGGGGCAGCGGTATTTGCAGCCGGCGTTGTGGAGCCGCGCCCCGCAGTTGGGGCAGTGATCCCAGTAGGCTCCGGCGTACGTCTCCGTCTCGTGCCCGGCCTCGGGAGGCGAAGCGGGCGGATGGAAGAGGTCGCCCTGGGAGGGTGTGGGGGCTGGTGAACGCGCAGGCATCTGGGCGGGGGTCAGGAGAGCAGGTAGACGTCGCGGGCCTGCCGGAGCGCCTCGAGGAGGGCTTCGTGCTCCGGCCACCGCGCCGTTCGGAGGGCGTACGTCCCTCGTCCGACGGTCGCCTCGATGGCCGACCGGTTCGTTCGAAGGTCGAGCACGCGCATCCATCGGAGAGGCTCCTCGCGGGCGCATTCCCAGACCGTTCGCAGGGCCGCGGCGTCCGGGCGCACCCGGATCTCGGCGAGGGTGGTGCGTAGCCGGTAGTGCGTCCACAGCATCGCCACGGCGATCGCGCCCGGGAAGCCGACGAGAAGATAAGAAAGCGCGGGATAGCCCTGAAGCGCCGCCACGAGCGCTCCGATCATCACGGGCAACAGGCATACGCCGATCGGCGTGACGAGGGCCCGCCCGTAGACCAGCGCCGGAGGAGCCGAGCCCGGATGCTCCACGCTGCGGAAGATCTGTACGGCGTCGTCGGACATGGGCGGACAGCGTGGGGCTTCCGGGGCGGGTGGAAGGTGGGGGATCCGTACGAAAAGGGCTACCCTTCCTGTTCCAGCCCGATCTCCAGAAGACGCGAGAAATCCCCGGCCGCCTCCGCGTCGTTTTGCCTGCGGGCAAGGAAAAGGAGGTTGCGGACCATCCGCAGAAGGATCGTGCGGGCGTCGGCGCGGGCGAAATGCTCCGCCGTGATCGGGACGTTCGCTTCCTTGAGGAAGCGCCGCACGTCGGCGCGGTTGAGCGGCGTGCCGCCGTGGAAAAGGTCGAGAAAAAGCTCGGTGTGCGCGTCTTCGTATTTCACGAGGAAATGCATGGGCAGATTGACTCCGTAGACCGGCACCCCGAGGCGTTCGCCGAGGAGCAAGAAGACGACCGACAGCGAGATCGGGATGCCGAGTCGGTGGTCGATCACCCGGTTCAGATAACTGTTTCGGTAGTCGTAATAGTTTTTGTGGTTGCCGGTGAAGCCGAGTTGATCGCAGAAGAACGCGCTGAGGATCAGGGCGCGGGCGCTTCCGGAGGCGGCCGCCACGCGCGGGCGGATTCGCTCGGCGAACCCGTCGATGCGCCGGCGGTAGGCCTCCTCGTCGAGGTTGGGACTGGCATATCGGGCGAGGAGGAAAGCCCCGGCTTCGAGGTCGGGTTCCCGGATCAGGAGCCGCCAGCGCGCCGTGAGGTCGTCCACGTGAAACGTGTGAAGCATCGCCGCGAGGGGCTCGGCGCGCTCTTTCGGGAGGCTCGCGAGAAGCCCGGCCAGGGCGGCGTGCGCCGACGGCCAGGCCTCGCGGAGCCGCGCCCGCACGTGCTCCTTCACCACCGGCGAGGGATCATCGAGCAAGGCGACGAGGGCGGCCAGTTCGGACGAAGTCGGCGGTGGGGGCTGGGCTTGCATGGGAGCGCCGGGCGGGACGGTCGGAAAGCGAAGGGCGGGGCCTTCGCCGCACGCCGCCCCGCCCGAAAGATACGAGCGACGTGCGATCACAGCCCTTCGGCGGTCACGCTTTCCTCGGCCTCGTCGGGCTGGTGGAACGGGTAAGCGTAGTGCTTCGGCGGGTCGAAGGTCTCCTTGATCGAGCGGGCCGAGACCCACCGGATGAGGTTGAGGGAGGATCCGGCCTTGTCGTTCGTGCCGGAGGCCCGTGCCCCTCCGAACGGCTGCTGCCCGACCACGGCGCCGGTCGGTTTGTCGTTGATGTAGAAATTGCCGGCGTTGTCGGTCAGGCGGTCCGTAGCCTCGGCGATGACGCGTCGGTCCCGGGCGAAAACCGCTCCGGTGAGCGCGTACGGAGACGTCTCGTCGAGGAGCGTGAGCGTCTCGTCCCACTTGTGGTCCGGATAGACGTAAATCGTCACGACGGGGCCGAAGATCTCCTCGCACATCGTCCGGTACGTCGGATCTTCGACGCGCAGGATCGTCGGCTCGATGAAATAGCCCACCTCGTCGGAGTACCCGCCGCCGTGGAGGATCGTCACGCCCTCGGCTTTGCGCGCCTCGTCGATGTAGGAGGTGATGCTTTCGAAGGCCGCCCGGTCGATGACGGCGTTGATGAAGTTGGTGAAGTCCTCCGGCGGTCCGATCTTCAGTTCGCCCATCTGCGTCATCAACTCGGCCTCGATCTCCGGCCAGCGCGACTGCGGAAGGTAGATGCGGGAGGCGGCGGAGCATTTCTGCCCCTGATACTCGAAGCCGCCCCGCACGATGGCCGTCGCCACGGCTTTCGGGTCTGCCGTGGAATGTGCGAGGATGAAGTCCTTGCCGCCCGTCTCGCCGACGATGCGCGGGTACGAGCGATACCCGGCAATGTTCGAACCGATGGTGCGCCACATGTGCCGGAACGTGTTCGTAGAGCCGGTGAAGTGCAGTCCGCTGAAGTGCTTCGAGGCGAACACGTGGCGGCCCACCTGCGATCCCCGGCCGGGGATCATGTTCAACACCCCCGGCGGCAACCCGGCCTCTTCGAGCAGCTTGTACGTGAAATAGGCGGTGTACAGGGTGGATGAGGCGGGCTTCCATACCACCGTATTGCCCATGAGCGCCGGCGCCGTCGGGAGGTTGCCCTGGATGGAGACGAAGTTGAACGGCGTCACGGCGAAGACGAACCCTTCGAGCGGGCGATACTGCATGCGGTTCCACGTGCCCTTCGAAGAGAGGGGTTGATCCCGGTAGATCTGCTCCATGAAATGCACGTTGAACCGGAAGAAGTCGATCAACTCGCAAGCGGCGTCGATCTCGGCCTGAAAGACGTTTTTGCTGTGGGCGAGCATGGAGGCGGCATTGAGGGTGTCGCGCCAGGGACCGGCGAGCAGGTCGGCGGCCTTGAGAAAGATCGCGGCGCGGTCCATCCAGGGCATGCGCATCCAGTCGTGCCGGGCTTCGACGGCTGCGGCGATGGCGTCTTTGATCTCTTGTTCCCCGCAATGGTGCGCGATGCCGAGCGAGTGGCGGTGCTCGTGCGGGAGGGTCATCTGCGTCGTGGCGCCCGTGCGGATCTCCTTGCCTCCGATGAAGGCCGGGACCTCGATCTCCCGGTTCCGCAGTTCCCACAGGCGTTTGCGAAGCGAGGCCCGCTCCGGAGAGCCGGGCGCGTACGAGCGGACGGGTTCGTTCGCGGGCGGGGGCGTATGACCGATGAGGTTGTTCATGGCGTTTCCGGATTGAGGTGAAGCGCGGTTCGTCACAGGAACGCGGGCGCGCAGAGCGTCGAAAGGCACACGATCAAAGATATAAAAAAGCAGCCCTCGGAAGCATCCCGCCGAAGATTGATTGTTCATAAAATCGCTCCGCGCGCCCGTGCGGGCACAGCGCTCCGGCATCCTGGGAAGGGCTTCGGGGGCGGCGAAAAGGCAAAGGTATTTTTTTCCACGAATGGCGCATCTTTCCTGTCCACAGGGGGCCGGCGCTTCCCGGGCCCGTCGCTCCCGGCAGACGTATTACGGGATGGAATGGACGCTTTTTCAGCGAAAAACAGCCTGTTTGAGGGAGTAGGCCGGGGTGTGGGGGGAAAGGCGGGGGAGCATCCCGGTCGGTCTCCTTTCGAGGCAAGAATGGCGCGGCATTGGCATGAGCCCGGGGCGCATAGGCCGCGTGCTCCTTCTTTCCGTAGTTCCCTGCACCGGGAATCGTCGCGGACACGCACCGAGATGTTTGCACCCATCTTGAGAATGAGTTCAATAAAAACGGACAGAACGCACCATGATGATGGAACCGACCCCCGACGCGCAGGCCAGGACCGGAAAGAAAGGAGACAAGGTCTCCAGGCTTCTTCAGGGAGACAACAACCCGAAGCTGGCGGGCGCTAAAGAGGCGCTCAAGAAAAAGCTGCTCAAATCGGTGATGCAACAGGCCCTTGCCGAACTGGGCAGTCCCGAGGCCATGGCCGAGGCAATCATGGCGAGCGTCGGTCCGGATCACAAGCTGGTCAACCGCGCGAGCTCGCGTCTTCGGGAGCAGATGTTCGAGACCATCACGAAACGGGCGCTCGGTGAAATCGGAGATGAGCAGGCGGCGGCGGAAAAGGCCCTGGCGACCCTCGGGGACGGGAACCCCGTCGTCATCGGCGCGAGCAGTGTGCTGCGCGAGTTGATGATCCAGGACATTATCAGGCGTTCGATCTCGAGCCTGGACGATGCCGGGGCGGTGGCTCGTCAGGCGCGCAACCGGATGGAGCCGGACCACGAGGCCGTCGTCAGGGGCATCGAGGCCCTGCGCGCGTTGATGCTGGACGAGGTGGCCGAGCGTTCGACGGCGGCGATGGACGACGCCGAGGCCGTCGCCGAAGCCGCCCGCGCCCGCGTCGGGACGGATCAGGAAGCCATCTCCCGGGCGGCGGAAGCGTTGCGCGGGTTGCTCGTCGACGTGGTCGCCGAACGCTCGGTGGCTTCGCTCGAAGACCCGGCGGCGGTGGCCGAGGAGGCCCGTGCCCGCGTCGACGCCGATCAGGCCGTCCTCCGCGAAGCCGCAGCGCACCTGCGGGAGCAACTCCTCGGCGTCATTGCCGCGCGCGCAACCGGCGACCTCGCGGATGCGAAGGCGGCGGCGGACGAAGCCCGACGTAGGGTGGACGAAGATCATCCGGCCCTCGTGGGCGCGATCGAGGCGCTCCGCGACGCGCTCACCCGCGAGATCGCCGAGCGCACCACCGAGGCCGTCGCCGACGTCGAGGAGACGGCCGCCCGTGCAAAAGCCTTCGTCTCCGAGGACGACGCCCGCATCACGGCCGCCGTCGAGGCGGTGACGGAGCGGCTCTACCGCGACGTCGCCGAGCGCTCGACGGCGGCGCTCGCCGACGTGGAAGAGACCGCGGAGAAAGCCCGGAGCCTCGTGCCCGAAGACGCCGCCGCGCTTCACGAGGCTATCGAAGCCTTGCGCGAGCACCTGCTCGCCGAAGTGGCCGAGCGCGCCACGGAAGCCATCTCCGACGGCGAGACGACCGCCCGTGAGGCCCGGAAGCACGTCTCCGAAGATCACCGCGCGTTCGTCGAGGCCGCCTCCGTACTCCGCGACATGCTCATCGAAGAAATCGCCCGCCGCTCCACGGATGCCCTGGGCGACGCCGGCGAGACCGCGCGTCAGGCGAAGGCGCGCGTGCCCGAAGACGAGGCCGCCCTCACACGGGCCGGCGACGAACTGCGCGTGCTGCTCATCGAGGACATCGTGCGGCACACCACCGAGGCGCTCCGCGACGCCGAAGCCGCCGCCCGCGACGCCATGAACCACGTCGACGACGAAAGCGCCGTGCTCGTCGAGGCCCGTCGCGTGCTCAAGGAACGTATGCTTCAGAGCATGCTCAACGAGGCCATCCGCGAGATCAACGACGCCGTGGACCCTGAACAGGGAGAACACGATTTTTTTTTCAAGGAGGCCGTAGCGGCGGCGAGTAAGGCCGCGCTCTCACGAGAACCGGAATCCTTCACGACGGACGGGGAGGAAACACCGGCGGCGCACGCGAACTCCGAGGACCTCTTCGAGGAGGCCGCCGCTCCCGAACCCGTCCTCGATACGGCGGGGAGCGGCTTTGAAATGGATGCGGAGGTGGAGGAGGAACTCCTCGCGTTCTTCGAGGAGGATCCGGCAGAGGCCGGCGCTTCGGAGGAGGCGCCCGCTGAAGCGATGGAAGCCCCCGCGCCCGAAGATACGGTCGCGGAAGATACGGTCGAGGAAGGGCCGGTCGAGGAAACTGCCGATGCGGACGAAGCCTATATCGATCTCGTGGCCGAAGAACGGCTCGCCTCCGGGGTGAGCGAAAACGGGGCGGCTTCTCCGGAGATCGAAGGGGACCCCGCCCGGGACGAGGAGCCGCGGGCCGATGGAAACGAGAAGGCATGGACGACGACGGCCATCTGGTCCGAGGAGGAATATGTCGGCGGCGACGGAGCGGCGTTCCGGGACGATGAGCCCGTCGGGTTATCCGCGGCGGCGGACGTGGAAGTTGAAGCCTCTTCCGCCCCCGAGGAAGTCTTTTACGTGTACGGCGTCATGTCTTCCTCCGACGCCGAAGCCATCGACGCCATGCCGGAGGCGGGGATCGATCCCGCGCACGGGGTGGCCCTGCTGCCGTTCCGGGATCTTCAGATCATCTACAGCCCCGTCTCGGCAGAGGCGTTCGGGCCGGACGTCCTCGCGGAGAACATGAAAGACCCCGAATGGGTGCAGCAGCGCGTCCGCGCGCATGCCCTGGTCATGGAGCAGTTTCGGACGGGAAGCACGCTGATACCGCTCCGCTTCGGCGCCGTCTATGCGTCCGAGGAAGAGATCGTGGCGATGGTCGACGAGCGATATGCGTACTTCAGCGACGCCCTCGACAGGCTGCAGAACAAACAGGAATGGGGCCTGAGGATGTACAGCGACGTGGAGACGCTGCGCATGCGGATCTCGGAAGGAGAGCAGAAGGTGGAGGAATCCCTCGACGTTATCTCGAAAGGGATCGCTCGTTTCATCAAAGACGAGATGGAGAAGATGGAGAGCCTCGACGAGGAAGAACTGATCCGGCTCATCACCGAGCACTCCATCCGGCGCACCCACGAGTCGCTCCTCGAAGTGGCCGAGAGCGGGCTTTTCAAACCGCTCATGGGGGGGGAGAATTCCGAAAAGGGCAGGCTGATCTCGAATGCCGCCTACCTCGTGCCTCAGGACAAGGAAGAGGTGTTTCAGGCGTTGATCGAGGAGCTGGCTTCCGAGAGCATGTCTCTGGGCTTGCGTTTCGAACTGACCGGGCCGTGGCCGCCGTACCACTTCGTCGATGCGGGCGAGAGCGGGTCGGGCGCAGCGGTCTGAACCGGTAAGACACGTACGGGCAGAGAGCCCCGGTCGGTCACGGCCGGGGTTTTTTGTGTGGGGGGCGGATGCTCGGTCCTTCCTTCGAGGACCCCGCTTCCTTTGAGGACCCCGCTTCGCGGGGGGGGGGCCGTGGCCGCCGAGCGGAGGGAAACGGCGGGATGCCGGATCAAAGCGAGAGGAAGCTCGTCCTTCCCTTTTCCATCGAATCAGACGGATGTCCACGTGGCTGCACGTTTCGAACAATTCGTCGCGCTCCGGTATCTCCGGGGGGCGCAGGGCCGGGAGGAGGGGCGGCGGTTTCTGCGCTTTGTGACGTACGTAGCCGTCGGCGGCGTGGCCGTCGGGGTAGCGGCCCTGCTTCTGGCGCTGTCGGTCGTGCGGGGGTTCAGCCGGGAGATCGAGCAGAAAATCATCGGCTTCGGCGCGCACGTGCAGGTGGAGAGCATCGCCGACGCGCCGATCCGGGGGGCGACGGCGCTGCGAGAGGCGATGGCCGAGATGCCCGAGGTCACGCATGCGGCGCCCGTGGCGCTCGAGTTCGCCCTGTTGCGGCGCTCGGAGACGAACATCGACGGAGTGGGCCTCTGGGGTGCGGAAGCCCTCCCGCCGTACCTCGCCGAGCACCTCGTCGCCGGAGAGGGTTCCTTTGCGCCGGATGCGCAGCGACGGCCCGGGCTCGTCATCGGACGAGAGCTCGCCAGAATCTTCGGCGTCACCGTGGGAGACCATGTGACGGCCTTTTCCATGCGCAACGCGAGCGACCGGGGCGCGCGGTCGCGTTTCCCGAACGTCAAACAGTTTTACGTGAGCGGCATCTACGAGACGTCCTTCGCGAATTTCGACGAACTCTACGTCTTCACCGACCTCGAAACGGCCCGTCGCCTCTTCGACTACGCGCCGGACGAAGTCACGCGCCTCGACCTGACCGTGCGCGACCTCTCGGAGGTGGATGCCGTCGCCGAACGAATCAATGAGCGGTGGGGCTATCCGATCATGGCGCGGACGATCTACGAGGTGTACCACAGCTATTTCGCGTGGGTCAACCTTCAGGAAAGCATCATCCCGCTCGTGATCGGCGTCATCATTATCGTGGCGGCCTTCAACATCGTGGCGACGCTCCTCATGCTGATTCTCGAAAAGACGCGCGAGGTGGGCGTGCTCATCAGCCTGGGCGCATCGGGGGCGGCGCTCCGGCGCATGTTCCTCTGGCTCGGGCTGATGATCGGGGGCGTCGGGTTGATCCTAGGCGAAGGGCTGGCGCTCGGGCTGGCGCTGCTTCAGATGCGGTACGGCATCATTCCGTTGCCGCAGGAGGCCTATTACATGAAAACCGCCCCCATCGCCCTCAACGGCTTCGACTTTCTGTTGGTGGGCGCCCTCGCGCTCGCGCTGTGTGCGGCGGCGGCGTACATCCCCGCGCGGGTGGCCTCCCGCATCGAGCCGATCCAGGCCATCCGCTTCCGGTGACGCCGGAGGCGCCGGATGCTTCACGCCTCCCTCACGGAAGCCCCGGAACCCTCCGGCGAAAGGGACGCTTCAAGGCATGTTGCGCGCGATGATTTTCCCGCCGCCGCCGAACGCATTTTCCACCGTAAACTTTTGAGATCGCCATGAGCCTTGCCATCGGACAACCGGCCCCCGACTTTACCCTTTACGACGACGAGAAGAAGCCCTTCACGCTGAGCGATCTTCGAGGGGAGAAAAACGTCGTGCTCCTCTTTTTCCCGGGCGCCTTCACGAGCGTGTGCACGACGGAACTGAACACGGTGAACAACGACCTCGACGCTTATGGGAGCGATACGCAGGTGGTCGGCATCTCGACCGATTCACCGTTCGCGCTGGCCGAGTTCAGGAAGGTTCACGGCTTTCGCTTTCCACTCTTGAGCGATCACGACGCCGAGGTGTGCGCAGCGTACGGCGCGAAGTACGATCATGACTTCACCCCCATGAAGCTCGACCGCATCGCTAAACGCGCGGCCTTCGTGATCGACCGGGACGGCGTGGTGCGGTATGCCGAGGTGCTCGAGAATGCGGGCGAACTCCCCGACTTCGACGCCGTGAAGAAGGTCCTCTCGGAGCTGTAGAGATGAACGATGAGACCACGAACGGAGCCCTTCGCGTCCGGGTGCTCGTTTTCAGCATCCTCCGCGAGAAGATGGGGTGCGACGCGCTGACCGTCGCGCTCGACGCCCCGGCGACGGGTGCGGATCTGCTCGACCGGCTGGAGCGCGACCACCCGGCGCTCCGTGCGTTTCGTCCCGTGGTGCGCCTGGCGGTGAACCAGACGTATGCGCCGGAGACGACGGCCCTCGCCGAGGGCGACGAAGTGGCCCTCATCACGCCCGTGAGCGGAGGTTAGACGATGACCCGACCGAGGACGACCGACGACGCGCGTGTGGAGACGGGGCGGCTCTCGATCCGGCTCGTGCATGAGCCGATCGATGTGGCGGAGGCCGCCGCGTTCCTCGCCGACCCGCGCGCGGGCGGCCTCGACCTCTTCATCGGGACCACGCGCCGGTGGACGGGGGACGCCGAGACCCTGGAGCTGTCGTATGAATGCTATGCGCCCATGGCGGTGAAAGAGATGCGCCGCCTCGCCGAGGAGGCGATGGCGCGGTGGCCGCTCGTGCGGGCCTGTATCCGGCATCGCCTGGGGACGGTGCCGCCGGCGGAGGCGAGCGTCCTCATCGGTGTGGCCGCGCCGCATCGCGCCGAAGCCTTCGAAGCCTGCCGCTTCCTGATCGACCGGCTCAAACGGCAGGCGCCGATATGGAAACGGGAAGCGTATGCCGACGGGCGGCTCGAATGGGTGCAGGGGGAGCGCCCGCCCGATCTTCCCGGCCTCGATACGGGATCGTGAGGAGGAGCCGAAAGGCGCGACGTGCGGGGCCGTTCTTCCCACCAACGAGGAACAACGCCATGATCACCCTCACCGCCGACACCCTCGCCGAGATCATCGCTCCGGAGCCGCGCGCGCGGGCCGCGCCGTTCGTCGAGCCGCTCAATGAGACCATGCGCCGGTATGCCGTCGATACCTTCCGGCGACAGGCGCACTTTCTGGCGCAGGTCCTCCACGAGTCCGGCCGGCTTCGGTTCCTCGAAGAGCTCTGGGGGCCGACGCCCGCGCAGGAGCGCTATGAGGGCCGCGCCGACCTCGGCAACACCCGCCCCGGCGACGGCTTCCGGTTCCGCGGGCGCGGCTTGATTCAACTCACCGGACGCGCCAACTACGAAGCCTACGGCAACGACACGGGCCTCGACTACGTGGGCGACCCGGATGCGGTGGCCGCCCTGCCCGCCGCCGCCGACGTGGCGGGATGGTTCTGGCGCAAACGCAACCTCAATGCCCTCGCCGACCTGAACGACGTCTACCGCGTCACGCGACGGATCAACGGGGGGCTGAACGGCATCGCCGACCGTATCGCCTTGCTCCGGCGCGCCCGGAGCGCGCTGCAACGCGCCCTTCTCCTCGAATCCGCGCCGATCCTGCCCCCCGATCCCCCCGCCTCGCCGCCCGCACCACCGGACACGCTCGACGAGGGAGGACCCCCCCGGAATTAATCCTTCCGTAACCGGTCCTCGTTATCCTTTGTTACGATCCGAACTTTCCCGGCACGGAAGGATTGGACAGGGACGGGGCGACGATCAGGATAACAAAATTTGAACGCGCATGAACAGGAGGAAGGACGTACGCATGGAAGCCGACACGAACGTCGAAGCGCGGCGGTATCCGGTATGGACCGAGGCGAGCCCGAAGGAGGAGGAGCTGAACCGGGCGCTGCTCGACCGAACGACGGGCAAGGTGCACACCCTGCTCAAAGGGCTGCTGGTCGATCCGGAGATTCATCATTATCACAGCTATGCGAACGCCGTCTCGGTGCGACGGCTCGGGTACAACGATCACGGTCCCGTGCATGCCCGGATCACCACGTACAACGCGCTCAAGATCCTCCGCCTGCTTCACGAGAGCGGCATCCGCACTTCCCTCGAGCGGGAAGAGGTGGGCACGTTCGAGGATGCACAGGTGGGCGTGGCCATTGGCTGCTTTTTGCACGACGTCGGCATGGGCGTCACGCGGGAGGCCCACGAGTGGCATTCGATCAACCTCGGAGACGCCATCATCCTGCGGTATCTGCGCGCCCTCTATCCCGAGGGCGACCCCATGCCGGTGGTGCTTCGCGGCCTGGCGCATGAAGTCATCGTCGGGCACATGGCGCATTCCCGCATCCATTCCGTCGAGGCGGGCGCGGTCCTCGTGGCCGACGGCACGGACATGGCGCGCGGGCGCTCGCGCATCCCGCAAAACATGGAGCGCGACCCCGTCGTGGGCGACATCCACCGGTATTCGGCAAGCGCCATCCGGCGCGTCGAGCTCTCCCACGGCGACACGAAGCCCGTGCGCATCGCCATCTCGATGGACAACAAGACAGGGCTTTTTCAGGTCGAAGAGGTGCTCATGACCAAGGTGAAAGCTTCGCCCATCATGCCGTATCTCGAAGTGTGCGCGCTCGTCGCGGACGACCCGCCCCGTTTTTACCTCCGCTGAGCACCGTCGTCCCCGCTCCCGGCCTGTTACTTTTCTCCGGATGCGCGCGTCCCGAAACCATCTCCACAGGCCTTCTTTCACGCACCTACCGGCAGGCGTATGGGACGTCGGCTCCTGATCCTGACCCTCTTCCTCTTCGCCGGCGCTCCGGCATCCGGGCAAAAGCTGGTGCGCGGCGTGGTCGCAGATGCCGAAACGGGCGAGCCGCTCCCGGCGGCTAATCTTCAGATCGAAGGCACGTACCGGGGCACGATCACGAACGACGACGGCGCCTTCGAACTCTTCCTGGACGCGCTCCCCGCCGTCCTCATCGTGCGGTTCATCGGATACGAGACGGCGCGCATCCCGGTGGACGCCCGCACCCCCGACCGCATCGAGGTGCGCTTGAAGCCCACGACGTACACGCTCGACGAAGTGGTGGTCACGGGCGAAGACCCGGCGATGGACATCATGCGCAAGGTCATCGCGCGCAAACGGCAGTGGCGCGCCACGCTTCGGACGTACGAAGCCGAAGCCTACACCCGGTTCACCCTCGAAAACGACACCGGCATCGTGTCGATCATCGAGAGCCTGACGAAGACCTTCTGGGATCGGGAAGAGGGCGGGCGAGAGGTGGTGCTCTCCCGCCGAAAAACGTCGAACCTCGACTTCGAAGCGTTTCTCCCGGCGGCTCTCTTTGTCAAGAACCTGTACGACGACGAGATCGAGATCGCCGGCTATGACATGATCGGCGTGACGCACCCGGATGCGCTCAAACACTATCGCTTCACGCTCGAAGGCACGCGAAGCCTCGACGGGCAAACCGTCTACGACATCGCCGTGACGCCGAAGAGCAAGCTCGCGAGCGCTTTCGTGGGGCGCGTCTCCGTGCTCGACGAAGCCTATGCGCTCCTCGCGGTGGAACTGCGGCCCGGCGAGGCGTTCCTCTTTCCGCCTCCCGTCAAACGATATGACGTCACGTTTCGACAGCAGTTTTCAAACTTCGGAAAAGCGCACTGGCTCCCCGTGGATTTTCGTTCGGAGGCGGAACTGGAGATCGATTTCCAGGGGTTGCTCACCTTTCCCGTCATCCGCCTCCGGCAGGTCTCCCGCCTGACGAACTACGAGGTCAACGTCTCCCTGCCGGATTCTTTGTACGAACGAAAGGACTATCTCGCCGTCGATTCTATGGCGGTTTCGGCGGATACGCTCCTCGACCGCGAGGGAAAGGCCGTGCCGCTTTCCGCACGCGAAGCGTCGGCCTATGAGGGCATCGACAGCACAATGACGCTCGACAAAGCGTACGAACCGCGCGGCCCGCTCTCGGTCTTTGTCAAGACGCGGGCCGGGGATTCGGACGAAGCCTCGGCGGGCGCTTCGGTAGGACGTCGTTTCGGCAAGCTCGACCTCGCGCCCGAGCTCTGGTACGACCGCGTCGACGGGGGGCACGCGGCGCTCGGGCTGACCGTACCGGTGGGGCGGCGGCTCCGGCTGAGCGCCGTCGGAGGGTACAAGACGGGGCCGGAGTGGTGGACGTACGGCGGCGGGGCCGAACTCAGATGGGGCCCTCGCAGGCGCGGCGTCCTCGGCGTGAACTACCGGGTCGGCATCGACCTCCGCTATCGCTCCGAAGTACGGGGAAGGTTCTTCAACAGCCTGAGCGTCCTGCTCGGCGACCCGGACTATTTCGACTATTTCGGGAACGAAAAGCTGGTCTTCCGGGCCGGATACGGGCTGCCCCGGCAGGACACGCGCTTCGAGGTCCGGTATCGCGTCGAACGCCATTTCTCCGTCGATAAGACGACCGACTTCGACCTGCTCGGCGAGCGCGAGCCGTTGCGCCCCAATCCCGCGATCGTGCCGGGACGGCTTCGCGCGCTCGAACTTCGCCTCGCGATCCACGACGAGGACCTGCCGCTCCCGATCACGGGGCAACGCCGCCTCGTGCTCCACGTCGAACGGAGCGCCCCCGCCTTCGGCGGCGACTTCGACTTCACGCGCGTGCACGTCCTGCTCGACTGGCGTTTCGAGACGTTTTTCCGACGCCGTCTGCTCCCGAACGCGCTCGACGTCCGCGTCGTGGCCGCGATCACCTCGGGCGACGTGCCGCCGCAGCGTTTTTCCATCATCGACGCGGGGGGAGGCCTGTGGAAGACGTACGGCGCCCTGCGCACCTTGAAACATCGACCGTATGAAGGGGCGGATGCCTTCGCCCTGTTCTGGGAGCACAATTTCCGCACGGTCCCGTTCGAGCTCCTCGGGCTGCGGGGCCTGGCGCGCAGGGGATGGAGCGTGATCCTCTACGGCGCGCACGGGCGGACGTGGCTCTCCGGACAGAAGCGGGCGGCCCTGTCGTTCACGCCGCGTGTGCCCGAGGGCTTCCACCACGAACTCGGCGCCTCCGTGAGCGGCATCTTCGGGCTCTTTCGCATCGACTTCACCCGGCGGCTCGATGCCTCCGGCTTCACGGTCGGCGTCGGCGTGGCGCGGGTTTTTTGACGGGATCACGGTCCGACGGCCACCGGGCGGGCGGGGTCGGTGATCCATTCGCTCCACGAGCCGGGGTAGAGGCGGGGCAGCCCCAGTCCCGCGTGCGCCATCGCGAGGCGGTTGTGGTTGGCCGTGACGCCGGAGCCGCAATAGCAGATCACGCGTTCGGGCGGCGTGTCGTCGAGGAGCGTAGAGAAGCGGGCGCGGAGGACCTCGGGCGGGAGAAACCGGCCCTCGGCGTCGAGGTTGTCCGTCCACGGCGCGGAGACGGCGCCCGGGATGTGGCCCGCCACGGGGTCGTACGGCTCGGTCTCCCCGCGAAAACGCTCGGCGGCGCGCGCGTCGAGGACCCGGGCGGCGGGATCGCGGACGGCCCGCGCCACGGCCTCGGCGTCGGCATGAAGGTCGGGATCGGGACGAGGGATGAACCGGCGCGCAGGGCGGTGCTCCTGTCCCGTTCGCTTCGGAAGGCCCGCGCCTTGCCAGGCGGGCCACCCGCCGTCGAGGACGGCCGCGGCCCTATGGCCGAGCCAGTGGAGCATCGCCCACAGGCGACCCGCGATGCCGCCGCCCATGTCGTCGTAGGCGACGACCTGCACGCGCGCGTCGATGCCCCACGCGCCGAGGGTGCGTGCGAACGCTTCGACGTCGGGGAGAGGGTGGCGGCCCGTCCGTCCCGGCATGATCGCGCCGGAGAGGTCTTCATCGAGGTGGGCATAGACCGCGCCGGGGATGTGCGCCGCCCGGTACGCGCGCCGCCCCGCCTGCGTGTCGGCGAGCGAGAACCGGCAGTCGACCACGACCCAGTCGGGCGCGTCGAGGCGGAGCAGGAGGTCTTTCGGGTCGATGAGCGTCGTGAAAGGCATGGCGTCGGGCGAGAAGGTGGGCGGGGACGCGGGAAAATAGACAATAATCTTCGAAGAAAAGAGGGAAGCGCCGAACCCGAGGGGCTTCGTCCCATAGAAAGAATCCGTCCCATCCCGTACGCGCCATGCCTCGCAGTATCCCGGTCCTCCTCCTCCTGTTGTGTGTGGGAAGCGTCCCCGGCGCGCTCGCGCAGAAGTGGGTGCGGGGCGTCGTCACGGATGCCGAGACGGGTGCGACGCTCGCGGCGGCGACGATACAGGTCGCGGGCACGACGCGGGGCACGATCACGAACGCCGAGGGGCGCTTCGAGCTTTTCGTGCCGGCGCTCCCCGGCGCGCTCGTCGTGCGGCACATCGGGTATGAGACGCGGCGCGTGCCGGTGGATGCGGACACGCCGGAGCGGCTCGATGTGGCGATGAAGCCCGTGTCGTACGCGCTCGAAGAGGTGGTCGTCTCCGGCGAGGATCCGGCCGTGGGCATCATGCGGAAGGTGATCGCCGAAAAAAAGGTGTGGCGGGCCGCGCTCGCCTCGACGTACGCCGAGGTCTATACGCGCTTCATGCTCTATCGCGACCGCGACCTCGTGCAGATGAAGGAGACCATCAATGCGGCGTACTGGCGACCCGAGGGCGGGCCGCGCGAGGTCGTCCGCGCGCGACGGACCCGCCCGGAGGGGAGCGGCGTCTTCCGCTTCGCCGCGCCGACGCACGTGCCTAATTTTTACGACGACGACATCGAGGTCCTCGGCGCACGGCTCATCGGACCCACGCACCCGGACGCGCTCGAGGCGTACACGTTCACGCTCGCGGGAAAGCGCAGGCAGGATGACCTGGTCATCTACGACATCTATTTCTCCCCCCGAAAAGCCCTTCAGCCCGCTTTCGTCGGGCGCCTGGCGGTGCTCGACTCCGTCTTCGCCGTGCTCGAAGTCGGGATGCGACCCGATCCGAACCTCCCCCTTCCTCCGCCGATCATCGACGCGGACGTGTACTACGAGCAACAGTTCGCCGAATTCGACGGGTACCGGCTGCCGCTCGACCTGCGGGTGCGCGGCAACGTGCGCTTCGGGCGGGCGGGCGTGAGCTATCCCCGCGCGCACTTCGAACAGGTCTCGCGCCTCACGCTGCACGCCGTCAACGTCCCGACGCCGGACTCGCTCTTCGAGGGATCGCGTCGCCTCTACGTCCATCCCCTGGCGGACCGGCAGGATTACCTGTTCCGGTGGAACCCCGGCCTCATCCCCCTGACGCCCCGCGAGATCGAGGGCGTCGTCCGGCTCGACCGGCGCATGTCGCTCAGCCGCGCTTTTCGTCCCTCGGGGATGCTTCGAGGGTATCTGGCGCTCGACGTGGTGGAGCCGGAGCCGGGGCGTGAGGCGTCGTCTCGACGCCGAAGCCTCGTCGAAGAAACGCTGGCGAACGCATGGGTATGGTACAACCGCGTCGACGGATGGCACGTGGGCCTCAAGCCGGTGTGGCGTCTCGGCCCCTCACGCCGCCTGACGAGCGGGCTCGCGTATGACTTCGACCGGAAAAGGGTCGCCGCAGAGGTCGCGCTCCGGCAGGAGTGGGGCCGCCGGGACCCCTCCTCGGCGCTCCCGCGCCGGGGCTTCTTCGAGGCGGGCGCATCGAGCGGGACGGCGACGCGCTTCCCCTCGCTCGTCCATACCCGCGCCGGGGCGGGCCTGGCGACGTACACCGGCTTCGACGACTATTTCGATTATTACCGGCGCGACCGCCTCTTCGCACGCGTCGGCGTGCATCTCGATCGGCTGAGAACGACCCTCTCGGCGGGCGTGAACGTGGAGGAGCACCGCTCGGTGAGCCGGAGCACGGACTGGAAAGGCTGGCTCTTCGGAGACGGGCAACGGGACAATCCGGCGATCGACGAAGGGGCGCTCCGGTCGCTTGCTCTCCGCCTCGCCGTCGGCGAAAAACGGGGCGGGCCGCTCGCGCCCGTGCTCCCGGCTTTCTCCGTCGAAGTGGAGCATGCTCCCGCCGGGTTCCCGGGTGCGGACTTCCACTTCACGACGATCCGAACGATGCTCGACGTGCGTTTTTTGACGTTTTTGCGCAGGCGAGCGTGGCCGAACGCGCTCCGGGTCCGGGTCGTCGCGGGCGCCTCCCGGGGCGATCTGCCGCTTCAGAGATACGGCGCGCTCGACGCCGCCATCGGTCCGTATGCCGGGTTCGGAGCCTTTCGCACGCGCCGGGATCGTCCGTATGAGGGAACCTCGTATGCGGGCGTTTTCTGGGAGCACGACTTCGCCTCGGCCCCGTTCGAGATCCTCGGGATGCAGGGGCTTGCGGAGCGCGGCCTCGGCCTCGCCGTCTTCGGAGCGCACGGGCGCACCTGGATCGGGGCGGACCGTCTGCTCCGCCTGCCGTTCGAGCCCTCCTATGAGGACCGTCTCCAACACGAACTCGGGCTCTCGCTGACCAACCTCTTCCGCCTGCCCCTTCGCCTCGACCTCTCGCACCCCATCGGCCGCCCCGGCTTCTTCTTCACCGTCGGCCTCTTCGAGCGCGAGTGACCTCCGGTAAATTTCAAACAAGGACGTCCGTTTCGACCGCCCGCCCCGGCTCCCGTCGTGGTGAATACGTATCTTCCGCCTTCTCGTCCTTGAAGAAGAACCCCGCTTCGGAACATGCCATGCTTCGATCGATGACCCTTCCGTCCCGCCTCTTCCCGCTCATGCTCACGCTTCTCCTCCTCGCCGGATGCGGCGGGGCGAAGCAGGCCCTCGCGCCGGGAGCGGAGGCCGCGCCGGAGCCGGTCGTCACGGCTACCATCCTTCAGATGAACGACGTGTACGAGATCACGCCGATCGAGGCGGGGCGGCGGGGCGGACTCGCCCGCGTGGCGACGATCCGGAAGCGGCTCCTCGAAAAGAACCCGAACACGCTCACCGTCCTCGCGGGCGACTTCTTCAGCCCCTCGGCCATGGGCACGGCGAAGGTGGACGGCGAACGCCTGGCAGGGCGGCAGATGGTGGCCGTGCTCAACACGCTCGGCCTCGACCTCGCCACCTTCGGCAACCACGAGTTCGACCTCAAGGCGTCCGACTTTTTCCGACGTCTCGACGAATCCCGTTTTGCGTGGACCTCCGCGAACGTCACCGACACCCTCGGACGGCCTTTCCCCGGCGTCCGGCCCGAATACGTATGGACGGCGACGGGTCCCGACGGACGCGCGG
>Ga0256841_1001149_pt1 | contig 24031 bp, 27 predicted proteins | sample 356308metaG_FD_185971 | JGI IMG/M metagenome (GOLD analysis project Ga0256841, IMG submission 185971) | Hydrothermal vent microbial communities from Mid Atlantic Ridge, Atlantic Ocean - 356-308 | ecosystem: Environmental > Aquatic > Marine > Hydrothermal vents | place: Atlantic Ocean: Mid...
CCTCTACGGCATGCAGCCACCCGACGAGGGGCACATGTTCGTGAACGGGGAGGAGGTCCACTTCTCCTCCCCCAAGGACGCCATCGCCCGGGGTATCGGCATGGTGCACCAGCACTTCATGCTCGCCGACAACTTCACGGTCCTCGAGAACGTGGTGCTGGGGTCCGAACCGGAGAAGCGCGGGGCCATCGACTTCGACGCCGCCCGGCGCCGGATCCTCGAGCTGGGTGACAAGTACGGCCTGGTCATCGACCCCGACCGCCTGACCGACGACCTCGAGGTCGGGGAACGCCAGAGGGTGGAGATCATCAAGGTCCTGTTCCGGGGGGGTCAGATCCTGATCCTGGACGAACCCACGGCGGTTCTCGTCCCCCAGGAGGTGGAGGAGCTCTTCGCCAACATCAGGGGGCTGAAGGCCGAGGGCCACACCATCATCTTCATCGATCACAAGCTGGACGAGGTTCTGGAGATCTCCGACTCGATCACCGTCCTCCGTCGAGGGAGGACCGTGGCCACGGTCAAGCCCGAGGACGTGAACGCCAGGGACCTGGCCGAGTTGATGGTCGGATCCGAACTCCCGACCCCGACGGTCGAGGAATCGACGGTCACCGACGTTCCGGTCCTCGAACTCGACGCCGTGGAGGTCCTCGACGACGGCCGCAACGTGGTCCACAGCACGACGTTCACGATCCACCAGGGGGAGATCGTGGGGGTGGCCGGAGTCGAGGGCAATGGTCAGAGCGAGCTGGTGGAGGCGATTCTGGGTCTGCGTGAGGTCGAGGTGGGACGCATCACCCTCGGTGGTGAGGACATAACCCACAAGTCCGTACGTCACCGGCGCGAGGACGGGATGGGCTACATCCCCGAGGACCGCCACCGCCGTGGCCTGCTGCTCCCGGCCACCCTGTGGGAGAACGACATGCTGGGGCACCAGAGCATGGCCCCGTTCGTGAGGAACGGCTTCTGGGTGGACCGGGCCGCGGCCCGGGCCCACACCGAGAAGGTGATCGAGGAGTACGACGTCCGGACCCCCGGCGTGGACGTCCCCGCCCTGGCCCTCTCGGGGGGGAACCAGCAGAAGCTGATCGTGGGCCGGGAGATGTCGGTACCCCTGTCGGTTCTCATCGCCGCCCACCCCACCCGGGGGATCGACGTGGGGGCCCAGGCGGCGGTCTGGGACGAACTGAGAAAGGCCCGACGCCAGGGACTGGCCGTTCTCCTGGTTTCGGCCGATCTGGATGAGCTCATTGGTCTCTCCGACCGGTTGTTCGTGATGCTGAGAGGGAGAATCGTGGCCGAACTGGATCCCGAGGAGATCGACGCCCGCCAGTTGGGGGCCTACATGACGGGTGCGGCCACGGCGGAGGTGGTGTCGTGATCCGTCGCCTCGGCTACTCCATCGCCGCCCCGGTGGCGTCACTGGTGCTGGCGCTGGTCTTCGGCGCCATCGTCCTCCAGCTCACCGGGGCCGATCCGTGGAGCGCCTTCTCCAACGTGTGGGAGTTCGGAACCCGGCTGGAAACCCTGGTCGACACCCTCAACCGGGGCACCGCGCTGTACCTGTCCGGTGTGGCGGTGGCCATCGGCTTCAAGATGAACCTGTTCAACATCGGGGTCGAGGGACAGTACATCCTGGCGGCCATCGTGGCGGCCGAGGTCGGGGCCAAGGTGGGGAACCTCCCCCCGGTGATCCACGTGACGTTGATACTGGTCACGGCCATGACCGTGGGGGCCCTCTGGTCGGGTCTGGCCGGGGTCCTCAAGGCCTACCGCAACGTGAACGAGGTGATCTCCACGATCATGCTCAACGCCATCGGCGTGGCGGGGCTGGTGGCCTTCCTGCTCAAGAAATGGGACGTGCCCGACGCTCTGCTGGACACCAAGACCCAGGAGATACCCAGGTCGGGGTGGATGCCGTCGCTGACCTGGGTCCTGGAACTCTTCACCCGGGACATCGCCAAGGAACTGTACGGTTTCCTGGCCGTCGCCGTGGTCGTGGGAATCCTCTACCACGTGCTGTTGAACAAGACCCGGATCGGCTATGACCTGAGGGCCACGGGGTGGAACCCCTTCGCCGCCCGGGCGGGCGGTGTGGACCCCAAGAAGACCATCATCCTGGCCATGCTGCTCTCCGGCGCGGTGGCCGGTCTGGTGGGCCTGGGTGATCTGCTGGGCAAGGATCACGCCTACAGCCTCCGGTTCATCCAGCAGCGTGGCTTCAACGGAATCGCCGTGGCCCTGTTGGGTCGCAACCATCCCGTGGGTATCGCCATCGGGGCGTTCATCTTCGGATGGTTGGAGGCCTCCGGTGGTGTGCTCCAGGTGAAGGGGGACGCCCCGGCGGAGATCGTGACCATCCTCAAGGGGGTCATAGTCCTGGCCGCGGTCATCGCCTACGCGGTGGTCGAGAGGAAACGCCAGGCGTTCGAGACCGCGGCGGCGGCCGCCGCCGTGGCGGAGAGGGAGCCGGAGGTGGTCGTGGCCCCGACCGGATCCGGCGACGGAACGGAGGCCGCCCAGTGACCGCAGTGACCGAGCCGACCGGATCCACCGTCGAGGGGAACGGAGGAGGCGACGGCAGCGACGGCTTCAGCTTCCTGCGGTCCCGGACACTCAAGTGGATCATCATCGCCACCGCCGGCGTACTCATGTTGTCCCTGACGGAGGAGTTCGCCCGCCCGTCCACCAGCGACCTCACCTCCGTCGGCACCTGGTCCACCGCCCTGGGTTGGTCGATCCCGATCTTCCTGGCCGGGCTCGGCGGTATCTACTCCGAACGGTCGGGGATCGTGAACATCGGCCTCGAGGGGATGATGATCCTCGGCACCTGGTTCGGGGCCTTCTTCACCGTGACCCACGGTCCCTGGTGGGGAATGGTCGCGGCCGGAATCGCCGGTGCCGCCGGGGGACTGTTGCACGCCCTGGCGACGGTCACGTTCGGTGTGGATCACATCATCTCCGGTGTGGCCATCAACATCATGGCCCCGGGGATCACCCGGTACCTGGCGAGTGTCCACTTCAGCGACCGCGGGGGGTCGATCACCCAGTCCCCGGGACTTCAGGGTCTGAGCCCCTTCAATCTCCCGTTCCTGGCCGGGGGAAGTCTGTTCGGGTGGAAGACCCCCGACATCCTGGGTCGGATCGAGGGTTGGAACATCTTCCTCATCTCCAACATGGCCCGGATCGGTAAGGGACTGTCATCGGGCATGTCGTGGTTCACGGTGCTGGCGGTGGCCCTGATACCGGCCTCGATCTACCTGCTGTGGCGCACCCCCTTCGGACTTCGACTCCGCAGTTGCGGTGAGCATCCGGCGGCGGCGGACAGCCTCGGTGTCCCCGTCTACCGCTACAAGTACTACGGGGTGGTGATCAGCGGCCTCATGGCCGGACTGGCCGGAGGGTTCCTGTCCATTCAGCTCACGGGTATCTACAAGGAGGGCCAGACCGTCGGCAAGGGCTTCATCGGACTGGCCACCATGATCTTCGGGAACTGGCGGCCGGTGGGGACCGCGGCCGGCTCGATGTTGTTCGGACTGCTGCAGACCCTGCAGCTCCGGGACCGGGCCGCCTCCCACGGCTTGTTGCTCCTGGTGGCCCTGCTGGTGTTCATGCTGGCGCTCCGAGCCTGGTACACGAGGGGACGCAGGAGCCGGGTTCAGGTCCCTGAGATGCCGCCGATCGGCGAGGAGGGCACCCTCACCGGTTCCTACAGCGAGATGACCCGGGCCGCGGCCCTCGCCATCCGGGATCTCAAGGCCGGTCGTCGGGCCGCCCTCTATCTCGGGGCCACCTCACTGCTGTTCGCCGTGTGGTACTTCACCACCGACAACGTCCCGGCCCAGGTCCCTCAGGTGACCCCCCACGTGGCGGTGCTCATCGTTCTGATCTTCGCCTCCCAGAGGTTGCGCATGCCCGCCGCCGACGGCCAGCCGTACCGCAAGGGCCAGGGCTAGACAGACCCCGGGCCCGATTCGCGGCCCGCCCCCCGGAGCGGGTGGTCAGTCCCGGTGACGGGTTCGCCCCAGGCGGTACCCGACGCTGCGAATGGTCTGGATCAACTGGGAGTGGTTCTCCCCGAGCTTGGCCCGCAGTCTCCTCACGTGGACGTCCACGGTGCGGGCGCCGCCGTAGTACTCATAGCCCCAGACCCGGTTGAGCAGCACCTCACGGGTGAACACCTTGCCCGGATGTGAAGCCAGGAACCTCAGCAGCTCGTACTCCATGTAGGTGAGGTCGAGAGGGGCTCCATCCACCTGGGCCTCGTAGGTTTCGGGGTTGATCACGAGGGGACCGAACTCGATCAGTCCCGAGGATTCGGGGCCACCCGCCCTGACGGTGAGGTGGCGGAGTCGGGCTTCCAGCTCACGGGGGTGGAAGGGTTCGATGGTGAAGTCGTCGAAGAGGTCGTCGCGGAGCTGCAACTCCTCCAGCTGTGAGCCCCGTACCAGTACCAGCACGGGATGGACGGCGACCTCCCGGCGCTTGAGGGCCCGGCACACGGCCCAGCCCCGGTCGGGATCGTCGGAGATCGAGATGATCGCCCCGCCCCATCCCTCATCGGGTTCCTCGGAGAGGACCTCGTGTTCGTCGGTGGTCGCCTTCCACTGATACCCGGCCAGGTCCAGTAGTCGGGCCAGGTCGGGCGACGGCGGATTCGGGAATACCGCCAGGGGCCTCACCGTGATCGGGTCCGGCCCGCGCCCCGACGACCCGGGCGGCGGATTCCTCTGTGGATGGCGATGTTCATCAGATGTTGCGGTAGTAGCTGTCGAGTTCGAACTGGGTCACCTGGGACTTGTAGTCGGTCCATTCTCTCCTCTTGTTGCGGAGAAACCAATGGAACAGATGCTCGCCGAGGGTATCGGCCACCATCTCGGAGGTCTCCATGTGATCCAGGGCCTCGGCCAGGGAGCGGGGCAGTGGAGCGTGGCCGGCGGCCTCGACCGCCTCGGGAGACATCGAGAACACGTCGGCGGGGGCCTCGGGAGGAAGTTCGTAGCCGTTCTCGATTCCGGCCAGACCGGCGGCGAGCATCACCGCGAAGGCCAGGTAGGGGTTGCAGGCGGGGTCGGGGGCCCGGTACTCGATCCGGGTGGCGTCCGGCCTCCCCGACTTGTGCTTGGGTACGCGGACCAGGGCGGCCCGGTTGCTGCGGGCCCAGGTGATCCAGACCGGGGCCTCGTAGCCGACGATGAGTCTCTTGTAGGAGTTGACCAGCTGGTTGGTGACCGCGGTTATCTCCGGAGCGTGCCGGAGCAGCCCGGCGATGAAGTGGCGGGCCACGGCCGAGAGGCCCTGGGGATCGTCGGCATCGTGGAAGGCGTTGCGATCACCCTCGAACAGGGACATGTGGGTGTGCATCCCCGAGCCCTGGACCCCGGCCAGGGGTTTGGGCATGAACGTGGCGTGGACCCCGTTCTCCATGGCGATCTCCCTGACGATGAGGCGGAAGGTCATCACGCTGTCGGCCATGGTGAGGGCGTCGGTGTGTCGGAGGTCGATCTCGTTCTGGCTGGGGGCGTCCTCATGGAAGGAGTACTCGACGGGGATGCCCATCGACTCCAGGGCCTCCAGGGTCTGGCGGCGGATGGCACTGGAGGCGTCGGCGGTGGTGAGGTCGAAGTAGCTGCCCTGGTCGAGTGGCACCAGGGGCCCCGAGGGGTCGCTGTCGGAGAACAGGAAGTACTCCATCTCGGGGGCGACCAGGAAGGTGAATCCCATGTCGTGGGCCCGGTCGAGCTGGCGGCGCAGGACCCGACGGGTGTCACCGGGGAACGGGGCCCCGTCGGCGTCCTGGATGTCGCAGAACATCCGGGCCGAGCTCTCTCCGTCGGAGGACCACCCGAGGATCTGGAAGGTGTCGGCGTCGGGCCGGGCCAGCACGTCCTGCTCGGCGAAGCGGGAGTAGCCGTCGATGGACGATCCATCGAAGAGCATCCCCTCCTCCAGGGCCACCTCCAGCTCCGCCGGCGCGATGGCGAAGGACTTGAGCTGACCGTGAACGTCGGTGAACCACAGCCGGATCAACCGAACGCCCCGCTCCTCGGCCTTGGAGAGTACGTACTCGACCTGTCTGCGCATGGTCCCCCATTGTTCCGGGCCCCGCCGCGGGCCGAAATGGGGTGAGGCATCGGTTCACGCGTTGTTCACATTGGGGCAACGGCACCGAAACCACGGTCTGGAAGCCTGTCGGGGCACGATTACGAGTCGTATGTATCGAGAGGACCCAAGTGGTTTACCAGGCCGAGTACATGTGGATCGACGGGACCGAGCCGGTGGCTCTCCTGCGCTCCAAGACCAAGATCCTTCCCGATGGCGCCGACCTGCCCATCTGGGGTTTCGACGGCTCGAGTACCAACCAGGCTCCCGGTGACAACTCCGACTGTGTCCTCAAGCCCGTGTTCGACTGCCCCGACCCCCTTCGGGGACCTGATGACCGGCTGGTGATGTGCGAGGTGCTCATCCCCGAGGACATGTCGCCCCACCCCACCAACACCAGGACGGCGTGTGTGGAGACCTACGAGCGCTACCGGGACCAGGAGCCGATCTTCGGGATTGAGCAGGAGTACACGCTGTTCAAGAACGGACGTCCACTCGGCTGGCCGGCCAACGGGTTCCCGGCTCCCCAGGGGCCCTACTACTGCGGTATCGGGGCCGATGAGGTGGCCGGACGGGAGATCGTGGAGGCCCACACCAAGGCCTGCATCGACGCCGGGTTGGCCATCTCGGGGACCAACGCCGAGGTCATGCTCGGGCAGTGGGAGTTCCAGATCGGTCCCCTGGACACGGTGTCCGTGGCCGATCAGGTCTGGATGGCCCGGTATCTGCTCTACCGGATCTCGGAGGACTACGGGGTGAACGCCTCGGTGACCGCCAAGCCGATCCTGGGGGACTGGAACGGCGCCGGCGCCCACACCAACTTCTCGACCCGGGCCATGAGGGAGAGCTACGACGCCATCATCAAGGCCTGCGAGGCCCTGGGGCAGCCGGGCAAGCCCGAGGAGCACATCGCCAACTACGGAACCGGGTACGAGGAGCGCCTGACCGGCCTACACGAGACCGCTCACTGGTCGGAGTTCCGCTACGGGGTGTCCGACCGGGGAGCCTCGGTGCGGATCCCGTGGCAGGTCGCCAAGGAGGGCAAGGGGTACATCGAGGATCGGCGGCCGAGCGCCAACATGGATCCCTACACGGTGACCCGCCTGATCACCGAGACCTGCTGCTCGGCCCTGGCCGAGGACTGAGTACCGGCCGATCCACTCCCTCGGGGCCCCGGTTTCGCACTGAGACCGGGGCCCCGACGCGTCCGTACCCGCCCTCCGCCGCCGGCTCCGTGGGCCGGGGGTTGGAGGGGGCGGCGTTGGGTCGCCCAGAGTGAGAGTGGCCGGGGGTGACTCCGTGGGCGGCCCCGGGCTACCGGTCATCATCGGTGGGCGACGTATCGTGGCGTCATGCGTCACATCAGGGTTGCGATCGCCCAGTTGAACCCCCTGGTGGGGGACATGGCCGGAAACGTCGAGAAGATCCTGGAGGCCTACGGGGCCGCCCTGGTCGAGAGGGCCGATCTGGTCGTCACCCCCGAACTCAGCGTCACCGGGTATCCACCCGAGGACCTGCTGCTCCGACCGGCCTTCGTGGCCGACGCCATGGCGGCGGTGGAGAGGCTGGCGGCCCGGGTCGGACGCGCGGCCCTGGTGGTGGGCTTTCCCGAGGCCGGACACGACCTCCACAACTCGGCCGCGATCCTCGCCGAGGGCCGCATCCAGGGGGTCTACCGCAAGCAGGTGCTGCCCAACTATTCCGTTTTCGACGAGGAGCGGTACTTCGTCCCCGGTCACGAGGTCGGCCCCCTGTACGTGGTGGCCGGGGTGGCGGTGGGGATGACCATATGTGAGGACATCTGGTCCCCGGTCGGCCCCTACGCCGAGCAGGCCGCCGGTGGGGCCGAACTGCTGGTGAACATCAACGGATCGCCCTATCGGGCGGGTAAGCAACGGATCCGTGAGACCCTGCTCGCCACCCGTTCCTCCGACGTGTCGGTACCGGTCGTCTACGCCAACCAGGTCGGGGGACAGGACGAGCTGGTGTTCGACGGGGGCTCGATGGTGTTCGATCAGGAGGGGCGTCTGGCCGCCCGGGCCCGGCTGTTCGACACCGATCTCCTGGTCACCGACATCGAGGTCCCCCTCCCGTACCGGCAGCGCCTGCTGGACCCCCGGGGGAGACCCCACCGGGACCACCTCGAACATCTCGTCATCACCTCCTCGCCGGTGGATCCCGACCGGGCGGCGGTCAGCGCCCGTGTCGAGAGGTCCCTGGACCCCCTGGCCGAACTCTGGCGGGCCCTGGTGACCGGTACCCGCGACTACGTCCGCAAGAACGGGTTCACCGACGTGGTGGTCGGGCTGTCGGGGGGGATCGACTCCAGTCTGGTGGCCGCGGTGGCCGCCGACGCCCTGGGCCCCGAGCACGTCCACGGGGTGTCGATGCCCTCGCGCTTCTCCAGTGAGGGATCCCGCACCGATGCCGGTGAGCTGGCGGAGAACCTGGGGATCGACTACCGCAGCATTCCGATAGAGCCGGCCCACGAGGCTCTCCTCGACATGCTCTCCCCCTCGTTCGAAGGGCGGGAGGCGGACACCACCGAGGAGAACATCCAGTCACGTATCCGGGGTCTGGTGTTGATGGCGCTGTCCAACAAGTTCGGTTGGATGGTGCTCACGACAGGCAACAAGAGCGAGTCCGCCGTCGGCTACGCGACTCTCTACGGCGACACCGCCGGCGGCTACGCGGTTATCAAGGACGTGTTCAAGCTCCAGGTGTACGAGCTCTGCCGCTGGAGGAACAGCCGGGCCGGTCGCGAGGTGATACCGGTGGCGGTACTCACCAAGGCCCCCTCGGCGGAACTACGACCCGATCAACGTGATGATCAGTCCCTGCCCCCCTACGAGGTGCTCGATCCCATCCTGGAGGCCTACATCGAGGACGACCGGACGGCGGCGGAGTTGGTGGAGATGGGCTTCGACCCCGGTCTGGTCCGGCGGATCACCCGCCTCGTCGACCTGGCGGAGTACAAGCGGCGTCAGTCCCCGCCCGGGCCCAAGGTGTCCCCCAAGGCCTTCGGCAAGGATCGGCGCCTGCCGATCACGAACGGCTATCGCTGAGGGGGCGGTACCGGAGGTCGGCTGAACCCCACGGAATCGACGTGGGTTTGGCCATCGGGTCGCCGGTGGGGGACATTGGTGGGGTAGCCGATCCAGGGGGATGCACATGGTCGAGACGACAAGGCCGCGGAAGGCCTTCGCGCCGTGGGACCGCAGGGAGCTTCCGGGCCTGTTCGACGTGGAGGAGACGGCACGTCGTGTCGGCCACTACAAGTGGGTCGAGACCAAGTTGTTCGAGGCCCTGGGCGGCTGGGTGGCGACGGTTCCCGAGATGGACGTGAAGCTCAAGTTGGGCACCCACTGCTACCACCACGCCTGGCACGCCGATCTCATGCACAAGCGGCTGCCCGAGCTGCGGGAGATGAAGCCCGAGCGGCTGACCGTCCCGCCCAACGAGGAGCTCGTCGCCTTCATCGAGGCCATGACCGAACCCGAGGCGGCGGAGTTGACGATTGAGAAACTGGTCGGTGTGTACCGGGTGTTGATCCCCCACAAGATCGCCGCCTACACCTATCACCGCAACAACACCTCCACCATCACCGACGCCCCGACGATCCGCAGCCTGGACCTCATGCTGAGGGACGAGTTCGACGACTGGAGGGACGGGGAGATGATGATCCAGTCCCTCATCACCACCCCTGATGAGGTACGTCGGGCCGCCGAGCACCAGGCCCGTCTGGAGGAGTTGATGGTCGCCGCCGGTGGGATAGCGGGTCCGGGGTCGATAGGCGATCCCCATGAATCCGGGGAATCGGATTCGGGACGATGAGAGAGTCGGAACCAACCACGGGAGGTAAGCATGCGTAGGCACTTTCCGGCCGGGGAACTGGCTCGGGACGAGCGGTTCGTGCGCCGCAGCCAGACCGAACAGCTGGCGGATCGTCGGGTCGGAGCGGGTCGGAGGGAACGCTCGAGGATGACCCCCGAATCACGCACCGGTCCCGATCGGGCCCGGGCGATGATGCACGGGATCTTCACCGGTGAGATCCAGGCCATGGAGGGTGCCGGGCGCACCTGCTGGGACTTCGAGGTCGGGGACGGCGCTGACGAGGTTCCCTTCGAACTGAAGCTGGACATGGCCCGCCAGTGCTGGGACGAGGCCCGACACTGTGAGATCTCGGTGAAGCTCAACGATCACATGGGCACCGAGATCGGCGAGTTCGTGGAGGGCACCCTTCTCTACGAGGCGGCGTGCAACCCTGACCCGGTGCTGCGCCTCACCGGGGTCAACCGGGCCCTGGAGGGCCTGGCCATAGACGTGTTCAACACCATGAGGGAGTTCGGCCGCGCCGCGGGGGACCCGGTGCTGGAGTTCTGCGAGGACTGGATGCTCGCCGACGAGGTAACCCACGTGAAGATGGGTTCGAGGTGGCTGAGGGAACTGACCGCCCGGGATCGTGACCGCCTGGAGCGGGCCCTGGAGTTCCAGAAGGTGGTGGATCGCCTGTTCTCCTTCAACGGTCTCCGGGGCGAGGAGGACGACAGCCCCATCCAACTGACCCGGAGATTCCGGGAGATGGCGGGCTTCACCACCGAGGAGATCGACGAGATCGCCGATATGGCCCGCGATGAGGCCGGAGCGGTGAGCTGACGTGAGCGCAGCGGACAGCTCGGATTCCACCCCGGAGAATGGCCCTCGGGTGAGGGTGAGCCCCAGCGAGTTCACCATGGTCGAGTTCGATGCGGCCCAGATCGAGAGGATCGCGATCGAGCTCATGGACCGTCTCGGCTTCGAGGGGAAACTGGCCATCGTGGTGGATGAGGCGTCGCCCCTGGCCCGGTCCGAACTCACCGGCGGTGACCCCGTGACCATCGAGGTCGAGGGCGGCGCTTTCGAGGACACCAAGAGGCCCCGCCAACTCAGTCCGGACCGCACCGCCGATGTCCTGGGTCGGCTACTGCTGCGCCACATGGATCGGGCCGGGGCGTTCGCCGGGGCCCCCGCCGAGGACGACCTCTCCCTGGCGGAGCACTCGGCCTGGGAGGTCTACGCCGTGGGGCGTCTGGAGCGGCTCGGCTACCGGGCCCAGAAGAAGCGACGTCTGTACCAGTTCCGCAACCGTCATGGGTTCACCGACGCCGCCGATGCCGCCTTCGAGCGGCTCTGGACCGCTGAGGGCCTCACCTGGCCCGATGTGGTGGCCATCTCGGGGGAGGCCCGGGTGGTCATGGAGCAGGACTGAACCCGGGGTTCCCCTCTGCGCCGTGGCCCCGTCGGGTTCAGTTCAGGTCGTGGGCGCTGAGGCCCTCGAGCAGGTCGATCTCGGGCGGGGCGGCGAGCAGTCCGTCGCAGGAGCGGGCCATCTCGACCATGGTGTCGGATCCCACGTGGTCCCGGGCCGACTCCTCGGTATCCCACTTGGAGATCACCACCAGGCGATTGGGTCGGCTGAAGGAGTTGCACAGGTCCACGTTGCGGCACCCCGGTTCGCCCCGGGCCATGACCACGTACTTGGCCAGAACGGTCAACAGGCCCTCGGCATCGGACGCGTCGAAGATCATGGTCATCACGGCCGTCCGAACCTCGTCCTCCATGGGTGTGTCTCCCTCTCCCTGATCGTCTGGTTGTCCCCGACACCCACTCTGGCCCAGTGGAGGGGGCGCGGGCCAACCCCGTGTCACCCGCTGATAGGTTCTCGCCCACGAACAGTCCGTATCGGAGTGGGGTCGACGGGTCGGCCCGGGTGTCGCCCGGTCGGGTCGGAGGCGCCGCGATACATCTGAATCCCACTTTGGTCGATGGTCCGCACTGCCGATGACTGGGGTTGGAAACCGACAGCTTCCGGTAGGCTGGCCTGTGGGCCGCTGCCCTTTCTGGGATCTCCAGTAACCAGACCGAGGGCTCATGGGCCCACTCCGCGAAACAGGAGCACATCGAAACGTGGCCAAGGACCGGGTTGAGCGGGACGAAGAAGATCTCGTCCGGCTGTATCTGACGGACATAGGCCAGTACCCCCTCCTCACCAAGGAGGACGAGGTGCGGCTGGCTCAGGCCATAGAGGCCGGTAACGAGGCGCGAGAGCTTCTCGAAAAGGGGGCCGAAGCCGACGGCAGGCCCCTGACCCCGGCCCGAAAGCGAATCGTTCGCAAGGCGTCACGGGCCGGTGAGCAGGCCGAGCGAACCTTTGTTCAGTCGAACCTGCGTCTCGTGGTCTCGATCGCCAAGAAGTACCAGGCCTCGGGTCTCCCCCTGTTGGACCTCATCCAGGAGGGGAACCTGGGTCTGATGCACGCGGTGGAGAAGTTCGACTGGCGCAAGGGCTTCAAGTTCTCGACCTACGCCACCTGGTGGATACGTCAGGCCATCACCCGCGGTATCGCCAACACGGGGCGAACCATTCGCCTACCGGTGCACGCCGGCGACACCCTGGCCCGCCTGCAGAAGGCCCGGTCGCGGTTGGAACTCAAGATGGGTCGACCGGCCACCCTGACCGAACTGGCGGCCGAGGTGGACATGCCCGAGGACAAGGTCACCGAGGCCCTGCGTTTCGCGGCCGAACCGCTGTCGCTATCCGAACCACTCCGCGAGGATGGTGACGCCGAACTGGGTGATGTGGTGGAGGACCGGTCGGCGGAATCCCCCTTCGAGGTGGCGGCCACCTCGCTGCTGCCCGATGCGATCAACCAGCTCCTCGCTCCCCTCGATGAGAGGGAGAGGGAGATCCTCAAGCTCCGCTTCGGTCTCGACCGGGGTGAACCCCGCACCCTCGAGGAGGTCGGCGAGCACTTCGACCTCACCCGGGAGCGGATCCGTCAGATCGAGGCCCGGGCCATGTCGAAACTGCGCCATCCGAGTAGCGACACCGGAGCCCGTGATCTGCTGTCGGTCTGATCCGGGGGTCGGAGGTGTCGGTCCTGGAGGTGTCTGAGCGCCTGGTGGGCTCCCCCGCCTTCAAAGCGGGTGGGACGGGTGATCCCCGTCCGGCGGGTTCGATTCCCGTCCACCTCCGCCAACCGAATCCGCCCCCCGCCCAGCGACGCGGTGGGTCGGGGAACGGCTTTTCAGGGCCACCGATGGGAGACCTCAGACGTGGGTAAGCCCCTGCTGGCGGTAATCGCCGTGGCTCTATCCTGGTTGGCGGTCCGTCGGGCCAGGGGCGGTTGACCGCTCCGTCGGGAGTGACCACCCAGGTGCCTTTCGATGTGTCGCCCCGTGGGGTGGTCAGCACACGATCGTCTGCTGACCGCCACTTCCCGGACCTTCCCCGACTGGATCCGCTGATCATTCCCGAATCGGGCTATTGATCCGGGGTCCGTCGGGACCTAGGTTGGGATTCTTCCTCCTCTGAACTGTGGACATGGGGAGGAACGGTGCGGGTCGGTAGGATTTCGGGGATCATCGGTGGGCGTGGCCTTCCCTTCAACTCCCGACGGGACGACACCGGACCGGAGGGGCCGGGGGAAGGTGACCTGGAACGTCGACTGCACCGGTGCGTCGTCGCCCACGGGGGAGGGACGGACCCCGGCGACCTGGTCCGTCTGGCTCGCAGAATGGCTCCCGACCTGGATGCTGTCGGGGCCGAGGTCGTGGCCCGCAGGGTGGCCAACAGGGTCCACGGCCTCGGGGCGATCGACTCCCTGATGTCGGATCCGTCCATCTCGGAGATCATGATCAACGGTCCGGGCCCGGTGACCGTCGAGAGGGGTGGCCGTCTCCACCAGACCGACGTGACCATCGGGTTGGCCGACCTCGAGGCATTGGTGGACCGGCTCCTGACGCACTCGGGGCGAAGGGTGGATCGCCGATCGCCGATGGTGGATTCCCGAATGCCCGATGGGTCCCGGGTCAACATCGCCGTACCACCGGTGGCGGTGGGCGGCCCCTATGTGACCATCCGGCGCTTTCTGCTGGTGGACGCGGATCTGGCCGACTTCGGCCCCCGCCCGGTCGTGGAGCGTCTGGAACGGGAGGTGGCGGAGAGGGGAAACATCCTGGTCCTGGGCCCGACGGGGTCGGGCAAGACCACCCTGTTGAACGCCATCGGTCGGCGGGTCGATCCCTCCTGCCGGATCGTCGTGATGGAGGACGCCGCCGAGCTGCGCATATCGGGACCCCACGTGGCCCGGCTGGAGGCCCAACCGGCGAACATGGACTCCCGTGGCGAGGTGACGATGGGTGATCTCCTGGTCAACGCCCTGCGAATGCGTCCTGATCGACTGGTGGTGGGCGAGATCAGGGGGTCGGAGGCCGTCGAGTTGATCCACGCCCTCAGCACCGGGCACCGGGGCAGTCTGGCGACCATTCACGCCTCGGGTCCCGCCGATGCCCTGCGACGGATCGAACTCCTGGCCGTCGGGGAGGGCAGGGCCCGTGAGATCGTGGCCGCCCAGATCCGATCCGGTCTGGATCTCCTGGTCGAGGTGGAGCGGCTGGATGACGGTAGCCGGCGGGTTCGGTCACTGGCCGAGTTGGGTGGCGGCCCCAATTCCGAACCCGAGTTCATCTACCGGGCGGTGGGATGATGGTCGGCCTCGGTCACTGGCCGGTGGCGCTGATCCTGGCCCATGCGGTGGTCGCCTGGGCCACGGCGGCGCTGATCATGGGCCATCTACGCTGGCGTCGGGCCCGGCGTTGCTCCGCCGGCCTCCCGGAACTTCTCGAGGGGGTGGCGGCCCGACTCCGGTCGGGGGTGTCGCTGGTGGACGCCCTCCCGGCCCCGCGACCATCGGGAGCCTCACCGGCCGAGGAACGCCTGGCGGACCTCGGGTCCCGGCTGGCCATGGGCCTGCCCCGGGTGGAGGTGCTCAGCGAATGGTCCCACGACCTGACCGGTGATGACTGGTCCATGGTGGCGGCGGTGCTGTCCATCGGAACCGGTCTCGGAGGGGGTGACGCCCGGGCCCTGGACGACGCCGCGGTCACCCTCCGGGACCGGTCACTGCGCAGACTGACGGTTCGGACCCAGACGGCCCAGGCTCGGTCCTCGGCCCTGCTGGTCGGGACATCGCCGTGGATCATCACCCTCGTCTCCTGGGCGGCCGGAGGGGCGGGCGCCCGGTTGCTCGTTTCGACCCGATGGGGTCAGTGGTGTCTCCTGGCCGCGGCGGGGATGGACCTGGCCGGAGCCCACTGGATGTTCCACATGGTCGGAACCACCGAGAGGAGGGTCGGTGGTCTCTGAACCGGTACTTCTCGCCGCGGACATGGGTGCGCCCCTGGCTCTTTCGGTGATGATCACGATCTGCGTGTCGGTGGCCCGGTGGTGGTCGGGTATCCGACGGGTCAGGGAGCGTGAGGCCACGATCGCGGCCGAGATCCCCGCCCTGATGGATCTGGTGCTGGTCGGGGCCCGATCGGGTCTGGGTCTCGGTGCCTCCCTGGAGTTGGCCGCCTCCCATTCGCGGGGTTCCGCCGCCGTTGAACTCCGCCGGGCCATGACCGCGAGGGGCCGGGGGATACCACTCTCAGAGTGCCTGGCCGGTTTGGGGGACGGTTGGGGTCCCCATGGTCGCCTGGCGATCGGCGTCCTGCTGGTCTCACATCACTACGGTGAGCCTCTGGTTCCGGCCATGGAGCGCTTGGTCGCCGACCTGCGGGCCCGGTCCTCGGCCCGGGCCGAGGACGAGGCCCGCAGACTCCCCACCCGGATGCTGGTTCCCCTCGTGTTCCTGGTACTTCCGGCCTTCGCCCTGTTGACGGTGATACCCGTGTTGGTGGAGGCCCTCGGTGGGGCCTGAGGGTTCGGCCGGGGGCTGTCGGGGTCCGGAGTCCTCGAGGATGTTGAGCTTCCCCCTGTTCCGACGAGCTTGGGCCGGAGGGCCCACGTTGATCAGCTGAGGAGGCTGCACCATGGACATGGATGACACGAATTGCCAATCACCGCCGGTGACGCAGGGATGCGGTCCCGTTGACGCACCGGGCCCGGACATCGGTTTCGATGAGACGGGTGAGGACGGCCAGACCACGGCGGAGTACGCACTCCTGACCGGGGCGATGGCCCTGATCCTGGGTCTGGTGGCGGCGTGGGCCGCATCCACCGGCAAGATAGGCGGGCTGCTGGACACCGTGTTCGACTCCCTCATCGGCTCCGCCGGGGGATGATCCGAAGCCGGCGTCAGGAGGGTCAGACGACCGTCGAGCTGGCCCTCCTGCTGCCCTTCATCGTCGCCCTGTCCCTCACTCTGGTGCAGTTGGCGCTGGTGGTCAGGGCCCGAATCCTGGTGGTGCACGCGGCGCGGGAGGGGGTCCGGGTGGCCGCGGTCGGTGCCCCCGGTCCCGACATCCGGGAAGCGACGGTCGGGGCCACGGGCCTGGACCCGAGTCGGATGACCATAGTGGTCGGCCATCCCCGGCCATCGGCGGTCCGGGTGGAGGTCTCCTACCGGGTGCCCGTGCGGATCCCCCTGGTGGGCAATCTCAGTGATGGACTGGAGGTGTCCTCCGCCGCCACCATGATGCTGGAGGGCCCCTGAGTCTTCCATCCGGCCGGATGGGGTCGGCGGATGATTCAGGGGGTCGGGTCCCGGTGCGCCTTTTGGCGGGTGTCCGCGGGTGTTCGCGGGGTTCGGGGTGCCGGTGGGAGGGATCAGGGGGTCGGGTCGGAATCGGTTGGGTTGGCCCGATTCTCTGAGAGCAGGTCTCGGTACAGATCGGCGGTCCGGGAGTCGAACGCCACCAGAATCACGTCCTGCACCGGGGTGGGAGTCTCCCTCAGAGTGGTGAGGGCGATGGCGGCCGCGAGGTCGGAGGGGAAACCGTACACCCCGGTGCTGATGGCGGGGATGGCCACCGACGTGGCCCCGACCTCCTCCGCCCGGGCCAGAATCGAGCGGTAGGTCGAGGCCAGCAGTTCGGGCTCTCGGGACCGCCCTCCCCGCCAGATCGGTCCCACCGCGTGGATGACCCACCTGGCGGGCAGCTCGAACCCGGGGGTGACCACCGCCTCCCCCGTCGGACAGTGGCCTATTCCCCGCGAGGCCTCCAGGAGCCGGGGGCCGGCGGCGGAGTGAACGGCTCCGTCCACACCCCCGCCCCCGGCCAGTGCCTCGTTGGCGGCGGTCACGATGGCATCGACATGACATCGCGTGATGTCACCCTGGAACACCGAGATCCGGGTGTGGTCGATTCCCGGTGCCGGAGCGCTTCGGGAGCACTCGGTGGTGACGGGGTCACGACTTTCAACGGATCGGGTGCCGTCATGGGAGGAGTCAGACGATCCGGTAGTACCACTGGCAGAGGCCATTTTGCTCACTCTCAGTGCGGTTTTGACCGCCGCGCGGGTGATTTCTATCAAGCGCTACTTTAGGTTGAAGTTTTACTTGCGCTGTTGTCGCCGAACAGCAACAATCTCCGCCGTGTAATTACCCAGATGTCCTCCTCTGATTCGGAGCGGCACCGTTCCGGTGGTCTTCACTGGGAGCGGGAGTGGCTTTCGGTTCGGGCGAAGGGGTGGTCCCGGTTCCCCCGAGGCTCTCCGGAGGACCAAGTGGGTTGGCCGACGGGGCCGATTCGCGATGGGTTGTTGCCACGGAACACAAATGGGCAGTGAGCACTACGAAGCATCGAGGTGGGTGCCGGACACGTCCGGTGCCGACCGGAGGACAGAATGGCACTAGTCAGTGGGATAAGCGGCCCGAGTGGGCTGATCGCCGCTACCGAGGAGGACGCCCCACGCACGTGGTGGGACTTCGCCAACTGTCTCGGGGTGGAGCCCGACCTCTTCTTCCCCGAGAGGGGGGCCTCCACCCGTGAGGCCAAGGAGGTCTGCCGGGGCTGCGTCGTTCGGGAGGACTGCCTCGAGTACGCCCTCACTCACGGTGAGAAATTCGGAATCTGGGGAGGCATGAGCGAGCGGGAGCGACGCCGACTTCGCCGTCAGCGGGCCCTGCTCCGCCGCTCGGCGGCCGATCAGGCCGGCTGAGCCACCGTAGGCGCCGGTTTCGGCGCCGGGCCGTATTCCCCGGCGGGGCGGGAACGGGAACTCCGCCCCGCTGCGGTGAGGAGTGGCCGGAGAGGTACCCTGTGGGTCGTGAATCTCGGCGCACCAGAGTTGCTCATCATTCTCGTCGTGGTCCTGCTGTTGTTCGGCGGGTCGAAGTTGCCCAAGCTGGCCCGATCCCTGGGCGAGGCCCAGAAGGAATTCAAGGCCGGGCTCGACAAGGGCGACGACGACTCCGACGAGTCCTGACAGGGCTCCTTCGGTGACCCCCGACCCCGGGACCACCCGGGGAACGGGTCCAGGTCCCGCGCCCGTACCTTCTCCGTCGATGTCCCGACACCGTTCCCCCCATCGCTCCGGCGATACTGGCGGGAACGACGGGACGTGGATCGGCGATTGGTTCCTCGGGGTGGCACCGCGACATCTCCCTGGCGACATTGACGGGAACCACCGGGACGAACCGGTCGTTGTTGGAGGTGACCGGATCCTTCCGGGCGTTCCATCGGGATCGTGCCATGGCCTCTGACCGTGCCCGTCCCCGCCGGAGCGGTGCCAGGAGGAGAGGTCGCCCCGCCGAACTCGTTCCCACCTGGGAGGACGTGGCCCGTGAACACGGATCATTCATCTACACGGTCGCCTACCGCCTCACCGGTAGTCGGGACGACGCCCAGGACCTCGTGCAGGAGGTCCTGCTGAGGGTGAGACGCGGACTGGAGACCTACAAGCCGGGATCCATGCACGGTTGGCTGGCCCGGATCACCACCAACGCCTTCCTGGACGACGTGCGACGCCGGAAGCGCCGTCCCGCCGATGCCCTACCGGAGGATCCGGACTGGGTACTCCCCCCCTCGATGGCCGCCGATGAGGCCCTGTCCCACCGTTCGCTTCCCGACGAGGTGCAGAAGGCGATCACCGATCTCCCCGAGGATTACCGGGTGGCCGTGGTGTACAGCGACGTGGTGGGTATGAGCTACCAGGAGATCTCCGACGCCCTGGGAGTGCCGATCGGGACGGTCCGCAGTCGCATCCACCGGGGACGTGACCGACTCAGGACCGCCCTCTCATGAGGGCAGCGACGGCCACCGGGCCAGTGTCATGAGTACTGAACCCCGAGATCTGCTCAGCGCCTACATCGACGGTGAACTGGACCCCGACGAGGTGGCGCTGGTGGAGGCTCACCTGGCCGAGCAACCCGGACTGCGGGAGGAGTTGGATGCACTCTGGCGAACCCGTCAGTTGGTGAGGGACCTTCCCCTGCTGCCTCTCCCGGAGGGATTCCGACCCATACCGAGGAGTCGGTCCCCCCTCAGTCCCGCGCCCACCCGGCGGAGGATCGGGGCCCGGTCTCTGCTGGCCGGTGCGGTGGCCACGTTGATGGTCTGGGGCCTGCTCCTCAGCGTCGACCCCGTCGGCGAGGCGGTGGTGAGACCCGATTTGGCTTCGGTGGTCGGTAGCCACATATCAGTCCTGGGTGAGGGCAATTCGACCTCCTCGGGTGTCTCGGAGATGCCGATGGACACCGAGGCGATCACCGCACCGGAGTACATGGATGGTGATTTCCGTCTGATGTACGCCGAGAAGAAGGGTGACATGGCCCAGGCCATGTACTCCGACGGGATCCGGAGGATCTCGCTCTTCGAACAGCGGGGCCGGATCGACTGGCACTCCATGCCCGAGGACGGTGAGATGATGATGATCGACGGGGCCACCGCCTGGCACGGTGCGATCAGGGGCTACGACGTGCTGCTGACCGAACGGCGGGGGATGGTGTACGTGCTCGTGGGTTCGGGGACGTCGGAGTCCGCCATGGAGGAGATGACCTCCCAGATGCCCGGGGCCGACACCTCTGTGTGGCACCGCCTGATCGGGTTCTGCGGGAGGACCGTCGACTTCTTCGGCCTGGGCTGATCCCACTGGGGGTGTCCCTCCCGGGCCCGGCCGGGGTGTCGGGGGAACGCAGGATGAGGTGACCGGATCCGGGTTGAAAACGGCCTGAGAGGACCTCGTGGTCCTCTCAGGTCCCGTCGACCCATGGATTCATACCGGATCGGTGAGTGCTCAGGCGGAAACCTGGGCCGCCTCGGCCTCGATCCGGCGTTGCTTGAGGATCCGACGCCTCTGACGCTCCGAGGTACCACCCCAGACGCCATGGTCGATACGGTTCCTCAGCGCGTACTCCAGGCACTGCCCCTTGACGGGGCAGTCGGCGCAGATCTTGCGCGCCTTCTCCACCCCGACCCCGTCACTGGGGAAGAAGGCTGTAGGTGGTTTGTCGGCACAGTTGCCCTGTGCCATCCAATCGTTGCTCATGCGACGCATCCCTCCGTCTCACTCTTATACGTTCGGCCCGCTCCTCCGGTTCCCACCGGAGGAAGATTTATGCCGTTCGATCGAGTGTGTGTAGGTGCAATCCGCCCGTCGTCCGAGATCAACGGTACTCAAGAGATCGGCTTTCACCACTGTTTCGGGGTATTCGGTCTTCGGATCGACACCTCGCCGCGGTGGCCGACCACCGGGTCCACCGGGTTCCCGGTCACCGATCGTTGGTGGGGACGACCCCGAGGGGGGCGGCGAACCGCGTCTGGACCGGGCAGCGGTACAGTTGTCAGGTCCTGTCCGGTCCCCGGGGAGTACCAACCCGGTCCCGGACCGGCCGCGCCGTCAACCCGCCCGATGGCGGGACACCAAGGAGCCGAGAGTGACCGACGCCGACTACGACGAGGAGCGACCCCCACCGGTGGCGGGGGCCCGGGTGATCTACCTCGGACCGGTGGCACCACACTGGGAGATCGAATGCACCTTCGGTGACACCCAGGCCGTGGACGGCCTCCGAGCCCGCAGTATGGCCCGCCTGGCCCTCCTACCGCCCCACGATCCTCAGTTCCGACGAAACCGCGAGAGGGTGGTCAGGGACGCGGAGAGGGAGAACATCGAACTCGAGTGGGACCTCGGAATTCCCGAGGAATGACGGTGCCCACCCCCACCCGGCGAGTCGACCCCGGGATTCCCCTAACCGGACCGGGACCGATCGAACCCGTGGGGCTGGGCTAGGTCAGCCGGTGTTCTCCGGTTCCGGGCCACGATGATGCCCACGATGAGGCCGACGCGGTGACCGAGGAGACCCGTACCGTCTTCCACGAGGGACTGGCCGAGATCCGCACGTCCCTGGGGGAGATGAGCGCCCTGGTCGTCGAGGGCATGGCCCGGGTCAGCCGGGCCCTGCTGGAGGGGGACCTGGAGGCCGCCGACCGGATCATCTCCGGTGATGATGAGATCGACCTCCTCGCCCTGGAGACCGAGGAGGCCTGCATCTTGATCCTCGCCACCCAGCAGCCGGTGGCGGGGGACCTGAGGACCCTGGTCACCAATCTCAAGATGGTGGGGGAGATCGAGAGGAGTGGTGATCTCGTCACCAACATCGCCAAGGCCATCTTCAGGATCCAGGGGGTCGATCTGGATCCCGTGATCCGGGGTCTGGTGGATCAGATGCGTGAGCAGGCCATGGCCCTCTTCGAGTTCGCCATGGCCGCCTACCTCGACGTCGACGGTGCCAGAGCGGCCATGTTGGGTGACCTCGACGACGAATTGGACGAGCTTCACGACAGGTACATAGCGGCGATCTTCGATTCCCGGGGCTCGCACGTGCTCAACACCCAGCAGGCTCTCCAACTGGCGGTGATCGGGCGGTTCTACGAACGAATCGGCGACCACGCGGTCAACATCGGGGAGTGGGTCGAGTACCTGGCCACGGGCGAGTTCCCCGAGCACCAGGGGGCCATGAGGGCCCGTCGGCGGAGGGAGCAGGGTGTTCCCGGAGCCCGGGAGGCCGTTGCCGGGCGGGATCCCGGGGATGCGGCCCCCGGTGGGCGGCCGGAGCAGTCGGCGTGACCCTCCTGCTCACAGCGGTTCTGGCCCTGGCCCTCATCGTCGGTGGGGTCCTCACGGTTATGTGGCGAAGACGCACCGCCGAACGAATCATCGCCATCGTCCAGAGTTTCGACGAGGAAGGTGAGGCCTTCACCGGTGACCTGGAACAGGCTCTGCGTCATCTGGAGGGCACGGCGGAGCGAAGTCGTATCCGGATCAAGCAGATCAGGGCCGAGAGTCGGCGCTACAAGGGTGCGCTGTCCGAGCTCCGGACCGGAGTGGTGCTGGCCGATCACGAGGGCAATGAGGTGTACAGGAACGCCGCGGCGGAGGCCGCTTCGGGAAGCTCACCCTCCCGGGCTCTGGTGGCGGCCGCGGTGAGGGAGAAGCTGGCGGCGGCGGTGAGAGGCAGGGAGGTGGAGAAGAAGATCACCTACGTCGGTCCGCCCGCCAGTTCGTTCGAGGTCCGGTCGGTGTCGCTCACCGATGGGCGGATGCCCCTGGGCGGGATGGTCACGATTCGGGACAGCACATCCACGGACCGCCTGGAGCAGATGAGGAGGGACTTCATCGCCAACCTGGGCCACGAGCTGCGCACTCCGGTCGGGGCGATAGGGCTCCTGGCCGAGACCATGGAGGGCGAGCCCGATCCCGAGGTCAGATCCCGGTTGCTGCGGCGAATCATGTCCGAGACGGATCGCATTGGGGCGATGCTCGAGGATCTCCTGGCCCTCAGTCGGATCGAATCCGTCGCCGTGACCAGGGACGACGAGATGGATGTGGACGCCCTGCTGGCCGAGGCGACCGTGAGGGTCGCCCACCTCTTCGCCGCCGCCGGTATCGAGTTGATCCGGCATCCATCGGAGGTGGCGGTCATATCCGGGGACCGTGACCAGCTGTTGAGGGCCCTCACGAATCTCCTGGAGAACGCCGCCAAGTACTCCGATCCCGGGTCGAGTGTCGAGATCGGGTGCGAGGCCCGGGAGGGCAACACGGATCTGGTGGTGGCCGACCAGGGAATCGGTATTCCCGCCTCGGAACTGACCCGCATATTCGAACGCTTCTATCGAGTCGACCGCGCCCGCGACCGGGCCACGGGGGGAACGGGGCTGGGACTGTCGATCGTGCGTCACGTGGCCCTGAACCACGGCGGCGAGGTGGGGGTCAGCTCCCGTGAGGGAGCGGGATCGGTCTTCCGGCTCAGAATCCCCGACCGGGAGTCGCCGAGGTGAGCTCCATCCGGGTCCTGGTGGTCGACGACGAACCCAGCTTCCTGGAGGCGCTGACCCCGGGACTCCGCCGGGAGGGGTTCGAGGTGATCTCCGCCTCAGACGGTGAGCAGGCCCTGGCCCTCGCCGACCGAGAACGTCCGGACCTGATTCTGCTGGACGTCATGTTGCCCCGGATATCAGGACTGGACGTCTGCCGACGCATCCGTCAGGTTTCCGATGTGCCGATAATCATGGTGTCGGCCCGGGGCGAGGAGATTGACACCGTGGTCGGCCTGGAGGTGGGGGCGGACGACTATGTGACCAAGCCCTACCGCCTCCGGGAACTCGTGGCCCGGATGAGGGCGGTGGTGCGGCGTCGGGACAAGGTGGCGGCGGAGATGCCCGAAGTTCCCTCAGGCGACGTGCTGGTATCCGGCCCGTTGATACTGGACACCGGCCGCCATCAGGTCACGGTGCACGGACGGGCGGTCCATCTGCCCCTGAAGGAGTTCGCCATCCTCGAGCTCCTCATGGAAAGCCCGGGAAGGGTGATCACGCGGTCCTCGCTGATGAACAACGTCTGGGGCCACGATCACGTCGGGGACACCAAGACCCTGGACGTGCACATCCGGCGTCTGAGAAGACGAATCGACGGTGACGATTCTGCGAGGAGTCTGATCACGACGGTTCGTGGAGTCGGCTATCGGCTCGATCCCGAACCCAGGGTGTGAGTCGCTGAGGCCGGGTGGGGGTGGGCCCCGCTGATCGGGGAACCGACCTCGCTGGACGGCCGGGCCTGGGCACCGATCTACTCCGAGGTTTCCCCGGACTCCTCCGAGCCCTTCCGACGGCCCCTGAGCCGGCGGCGTTTGGGGGGTTTGGTTTCGTTGGTGTCGGTGTCGGTGTTGGG
>Ga0256841_1001150_pt1 | contig 24013 bp, 15 predicted proteins | sample 356308metaG_FD_185971 | JGI IMG/M metagenome (GOLD analysis project Ga0256841, IMG submission 185971) | Hydrothermal vent microbial communities from Mid Atlantic Ridge, Atlantic Ocean - 356-308 | ecosystem: Environmental > Aquatic > Marine > Hydrothermal vents | place: Atlantic Ocean: Mid...
TAACCTCGATAAAATTTTAAAACAAATGGTTGAGCTTTCGCAAAAAACGTTCGCCATAACTCCCGAAATGGGAAGGGCTTTGGGAAAAGCCAGAGCCGAAATGAATAAATCTGTAGGTTCTTTGCAAAACAGAAACAGCACAATTGCCGGTATTCATCAAAACAACTCGATGCAATCTTTGAATCAAGCCGCTACATTAATGAACAGCGCAATTCAAAATATGATGAACGGCGGAAGCGGCGGCGGAATGATGTCACTTTTACAACAAATGCAGCAACTTTCCCAGCAACAAATGCAAATAAATCAAATGACAAAAATGCTTAACCAAGGAATGCTTACGATGCAGCAACAAGCACAATTACAACGGTTGGCACAAGAACAAGCCGCAATTCAAAAATCATTATCCGAATTAAATAAAGAAGCCAAAGAATCGGGCGAATCGAAAATGCTGGCAACAAATTTAGATAAACTGTTGCAAGAAATGAAAGAAGTTGTTACAAATATGAAAACAAAAAAAATTGACGACGAACTTGTTCATAAACAGGAACATATTCTTTCAAAAATGTTAGACGTTCAAAAATCGATTAATGATAGGGATTTTGAAAAGAGGAGGCTTTCGGAAAGCGGCAAACAGTTTAATCTGAAATCCCCACCGGAATTAATGCTTAAAAATATGGAAAGCAAGAATTTAATTAAGCAGGAACTGCTAAAAGCAATAGACGAAGGTTATTCCAAAGATTACGAAAATCTGATTCGCCAATATTTTGACGCCCTTGAAAAAGAAAGCAATAAAAATTGACTGGCGTAAAAACAACAAACGTTTACAAATAAATATACCTTTTAATTTTCTTCGTCGGCGTTTTTTCAAACGGTTCCGGTTGCTCAACTATTTCGTTTATTCTGGAAAAACTCGATACTTTTTCGTTAGTCTTTTTTTGAATATTTTCTAATATATTTTTTATCTTTTTCCTTACTTCAGGTTCCGGCAAGCCGTGTAAATTAAAATCAGCGTCCAACATTTCATAATCCAAATGTACTTTGGCAATTAATTTATTTTCTTTTTTTAATACCAAGGATTCAACTACATAAGGTAAATCGTTAATTACGCCTTCAATTTGTTCGGGATAAATATTTTTACCGCTTGGTCCTATAATTACATTTTTTGAGCGGCCTTTTAAAAACAAATAACCTTCTTCGTCTATTATTCCCAAGTCGCCGGATTTAAACCAGCCGTCTTCAGTAAAAACTTCTTTAGTAGTTTCCGGATCTTTATAATATCCTTTCATAACGTTAGGACCTTTAATCAAAACTTCGCCTTCGCCGGTTTCCGGATCGGGATTATCAATTTTAATTTGCATACCTTCCAAAGCTCTGCCAACAGCTCTGAATTTTGTGTTAATATTATCGTCGCCGGTTACAACCGGAGCTGTTTCGGTAAGCCCGTACCCAATTGCATAAGGGAACTTAGCTTCCCGCAAAAACTTTTCAACATCATAAGCTAAAGCCGCTCCTCCAATGGGAAAAAGTTTTAGCTCACCTCCGAAAGTCCGCAAAATTTTCTTCCCGGCAATTCTATGCAATTTTTTACGAATGGGTCTGATTTTATATAAGTTTTTTACAACAGCTTTTTTTGTTAATTCAGGCAGAACTTTCAATTTATAAATTTTTTCGATTATTAAAGGAACAGAAAGAATAATAGTAGGTTTAACTGTTGCCATTGCCGGTAAAAGTGCCGTTGCCGTAGGCGGTTTATCTAAATAATAAATTGCCGCTCCGCATATTAAAGGAGTTGTTAAACCTAAAGTACACTCAAATGTATGCGCTAAAGGAAGAATTGATAAAAGCCTGTCGGTATCCGTAATTGTAACCATTTTCAAAGTAGCAATAGCATCGTAAACTATATTTTTATGAGTGAGCATAACGCCTTTTGAATGCCCGGTTGTTCCCGAGGTATAAACAATCGACGCCAAATCATCTTCGTATACTTCATTTTGTGCTTTACTAATTATTTTATACGCCGCCGCTAAAATACGTTCAAATTCCCTTCTGCCGGATTTTATTACTTCTTTCAAAAACGTACTTGTAGTTTTAGGGGGAATTATACTAAAATCATCAATTAAAATAACCGTATGCACCTGTTCAAAATCACATTCTTCAATTTTATTAAACAGTTTTGCGGAAATAAAAACCGCTTTGCTGCCGGAATGCCTTATAATATGTCTAACTTCCGATGAGGAAAATTCCGTCATAATCGGAACAACAACAGCTCCTATAGAAACAATAGAATAATATGCAACACCCCAATTCGGTTGATTTTCTGCAAGTAAGGCAACCTTATCGCCTTTTGAAATTCCTCTTTCCATTAGGAACGCTGAAATGGATTTTACTTTTTCGCCTAATTCTTTGTAAGTAATAGATCCGCCGTCTATTTTAGAAAGCGCAATATGATCTCCGAAACGCTCACTGCTATTGCGGATAACCTCATCCAGAGTTAATTTTGCCAGGTTTTCCATTTTATACCCTCGGTTATTTTCTTACTATATCTAAATTAGTAATTTTTTACAAAATTATTTCATTATTAATAATTTTTTAAGTAGCGCTTTTTGAATAATTTCTGCAATTAAAAACAGGCAAAAAAAATCCCGCTATAAAAGCGGGATTGAAGTTTTATATTTTATAATGCTTAAGCTTTTTCTTCCCAAACTTGAATAAGTTCAACAATCATTTTTGTTGCAGCTTCCATATCTTGAATAGCCACATACTCTGTTACGGCGTGAAAATTATGTCCGCCGGCAAACAAGTTTGGAGTCGGAAGTCCCATATAACTTAACCTTGAGCCGTCCGTTCCGCCTCTAATAGCCGATTGTATCGGTTTAATTCCTAATCTTTTCAATGCTTCCAATGCATTTTGTTCAATTTCGGGATGCTGATCTAAAATATTCTTCATATTTCTGTATTGTTCAATTACTTCAAACTGGGAGTGAGAGCCCGGGTAAGCTTCCACCGTTTTATCTACCAAATCTTTTAAGAAGTCTTCATATTCTTTTAATTTTTCGTCAATAAAATCTCTTATAATAAATTTAACAGTTGTTTTTTCTTCATTCCCGTTTATTGCAATCGGATGCACATAACCTTCCCTTCCTTCCGTGGTTTCGGGAGAAAGTCTGTCCTTAGGTAATGATTCAATAAACTTGGCAGCCATTTTCATGGAGTTAATCATTTTACCTTTGGCATAACCGGGATGAACATTTTTACCGATAAAATTAATGTTAACGGCATCGGCACTAAAAGTTTCAGTTTCCACTTCGCCTCTTGTTCCGCCGTCTATTGTATAAGCATATTTTGCACCGAATTTTTCAACGTCGAAATGTTCCGTTCCCCTTCCCACTTCTTCATCGGGCGTAAAACATATTTTCACAGTTCCGTGTTTAACCTCGGGATGTTGAATTAAATAATTTACAGCGTCCATTATTTCGGCAATTCCGGCTTTATCGTCAGCACCTAATAATGTAGTTCCGTCAGTTGTTATTATATCAAAACCTATCATGTCTTTTAATTCCGGATTATTATCGGCAGCAATTACCTTTCCGTTTTTTAACGTTATATCTCCGCCTTGATAATTTTTAACAATCTGCGGGTTCACGTTTTTTCCGGTTACTGCAGGAGCAGTATCAACGTGCGAAATAAATCCGATAACAGGAACATCTTTATCGGTATTAGACGGCAAGGTTGCCATTACATATCCCCATTCATCCATATGAGCATCTTTAAGACCTATTTCTTGTAACTCTTTAACTAAATCTTTCGATAACTCCAATTGTTTGGGATCGCTTGGAAAAGATTCCGATTCCTCATCGGACTGAGTATCGTATTTCACGTATTTAAGAAAACGATCAACGCAAGTAAACTTATAATCTGGATCAAACATTTTTACCTCTTCTTTACTATTATTATTTATTTTACAATTAGTAATCGCTAAATTTATTTTTAAATTTAACCAAAGAAAATGAAGTAACCAAAAAGCATATTCTTTTGATAAATTTCAAAAGGGACGTATTTCTATTTTACAAATATAAATCCGGATTTAACAAATGAATACTATTGAACTTATAACAAAAAAAAGGGATAAGAAATCACTCGCTCCCGGAGAAATTGAATTTTTAGTAACGAATTATACAAACCGGAAAATCCCGGATTATCAATTTTCCGCTTTTTTGATGGCTGCATTTATTAACGGAATGAACAAAAGGGAAACTTCAGCTTTAACCAAATCTATGCTGCATAGCGGAAAAGTTTTAGATTTGTCAAATATTCCGGGTTATAAAGCTGATAAGCATTCTACCGGAGGCGTGGGCGATAAAACCTCGTTAATAATTGCCCCAATTGTTGCTGCTGCCGGCGTTAACGTTCCCATGATTTCCGGTAGAGGTTTAGGACACACCGGCGGAACGCTCGATAAACTTGAGTCAATTCCCGGTTTTAAAACAAATTTAAATTTAACACAATATTTAAACGCATTAAAAAAACATGGCGCGGTTTTAATTGGGCAAACTAAAGATATTGCTCCGGCCGATAAATTGATTTACGCTTTGCGGGATGTTACCGCAACTGTGGAATCCATTCCGTTTATTACCGCAAGTATAATGAGTAAAAAACTTGCCGAAGGAATTGACGGTTTGGTTTTAGATGTTAAAACAGGCAGCGGTGCTTTTATGCAAAAATTGTCCGGCGCCGAATCCTTGGCAAATTCCCTGATTAATACTGCTAAAAATTTCAAAAAGGAAGTAATGGCTTTTATTACCGATATGAACCAACCTCTGGGTAATTATATCGGCAACTGGCTGGAAGTTTATGAAAGCATTAAAGTTCTGCAAGGCCAATACGTTTACGGACTTTCTGAAGTTTCTTTAAACCTTGCCGGAGGAATGTTATTGCTGGCAAAAAAAGTCAAATCGTTAAAAGAAGGTATAGAATTGGCCGAAAATACTATTAAGTCCGGAGCGGCGTTCGATAAATTTTTGCAAATCGTTAAACAGCAAAAGGGAAACGATTTTTTTATTAAAAATCCCGACAAATATCCTAAAGCTAAATTCTCCGGGACTGTAAAAGCCGGTAAAACAGCATATTTAAAAAAGATCAATACTTTTTCGATTGGAATGGCTGCATTGGAATTGGGCGCCGGAAGAAAAACAAAAAAAGATATAATAGACCCTAAAGCGGGAATTATTTTTTATCCGAAGATTGGAGATAAATTGAAAAAGGGGACCGTTATTGCCGAGCTTTATTCCGATAATAAAGATAAAATCGATACGGCAAAAAGTTTAATCCTTAATGCGCTTTCATTCTCAAACTCAAAAGTTAACAAACCTAAATTGATCAAAAAAATATTAAAATAAATTAATGAAATTTGAATAAATAGATAATTAATGTGTATAATACAGGAACTATTAAAAAAACAATAGAGAGGAAATAATTATGACGTTTATTTTTGCTATAATTGTGGCAATTGTTGCCATAGCGGCTTATTTTAATTTAAAGAAGACACACCGTAAACAAGAGATGGTATTTGCAGGTTTAGTTTCTTTAGCGGCAATTATTATTGCCGTATTACAGGTATTTACGGTAATACCCGCCGGTACAGTTGGAGTTGTTGATTTTCTAGGGAATGTAAGCGACAATACTTTAAAAGCCGGAGTTAACCTCGTAAATCCGATGGCAAAAGTTGTTAAGTTCAGCATCAAAACCCAAGAAATGAAAGAAGTGATGAATGTACCTTCGGAGGAAGGATTGAGTGTTCAACTCGAAATCAGTTTGTTATATAAATTAAACCCCGATAAAGCAAACGAAGTTTATAAAACCGTTGGACCTAACTATACTCATATTATTCTAATTCCTCAATTCAGATCGGTTGTACGCGGTGTTACCGCAAGATATCAAGCAAAAGCTTTGTATACGGCATCAAGGGAAAAACTTGCCGGAGAAATCCAAAAAGAGCTCGAAGCTATTGTTAGTCCACGTGGAATTACTATTGAAGCAAGTCCGTTGCGGCAAATTGTTTTACCGCCCCGTTTAACAAAATCGATCGAAGAGAAACTGCAAGCCGAACAGGAAAGTCAAAGAATGGCATTCGTTTTAAACAAGGAAAAACAAGAAGCCGAAAGAAAACGAATTGAAGCTAAAGGAATTAGGGATTTCCAAGCAATAGTTTCGGAAGGAATTAACCAAAATTTACTTAGGTGGAAAGGAATTGAAGCAACCGAGAAACTTGCTAATTCTCAAAATACTAAGGTAATTGTTATCGGCTCGGGCAAAGACGGGTTGCCGATTATTTTGGGGAACAATTAAGATTAATTGTAAACAGAAAGATTTAAACCGGTAACTAAAAAATGAGTAATTTTGTTTAGATTTTATTTGTACAATTTAGTATTATTTTGTGCGGCTTTATTCTATTGTTTTTTAGCAACCTGCACATTGAAAATTTTAAATATTCACATAACTAAAGATTAAAATTGGAAAGGCAAGTTATGGCAACGCCGACAAAAATTGAAATGAAAGACAAAAATACATTAACTATTGAATGGGACGACGGAAGAAAATACGATTACCCGTTAAAATTTTTACGAGACGAATCGCCCGACGCTAATAACAAGGGCGAAACTATTCTTTGGAAACATTATCCCGCTCCCGATAGAGGTCCTGAAAAACCGGGAATGTATGAAATTGCAAACATCGAAGTAGTTGGGAATTATGCTATTAATATAAAATGGAAAGACGGATACGATTTTGGGATTTATTCGTGGGATCTACTTTTGCAAATGGGCGAATATTTAAAATCAAAACACAGCCCAGAAAAATAATTTTATAATACTAAACTATTTTGTTGAATTTCGTTTTCTTTATATTTAAATTTCAATAAATGAAATTTACGCCTCTCGCCAATACTGATCTGAGTCATTTTATAATAAATTTATTACTTTTCTTCCGGAAATATATTTTAGAAACTCATTAGAGATTTAATATGAAACTGAAGATCAAAAATTTTCTTAAGTTTTTTTTAAGATATATTGCTCTTATTATTACCGGCATTTTGCTTCTGGCTTTTCTTATCAAAGGTTACAATACTGCCGATGATGTTACATTTAACCAAGGACAAGTTGTAATAACCGCTTCACAGTTAATGAACGACCTTTTTGCCGCACATCTTAATCTGCAGGAAATTAAAGATCATAAAGAAAAAAGTTATGCAACAAAATTCAAAAAAAATATAAAGGATGCATTAAATAGAGTTGACATTTTACAAAATGGTAGAGTTATTGATGGCAAGCACCTTAAACCTCTGCAAAACAAAAAAATAAGAGCAAACTTGGAGTTTATAAAAAAATATATCAATCAAGTTAAAAATCTTGACGAAACCGTAATTGCTAATAATTTTGAATTCCTCAACGGAAAACAACTTTACGATTTTCATAAAAATTTTGACGTTGTAATCGATAAGATATATGATGTTAAAACAAAAATAAATCAACATTTTGACTTAAACAGAACAAACTTTCATAAATATAAAATATTATCGATTGTTTTTACGTCTGTCTTGCTTTTCACTTTAGCGTTTGTTTTAATCTTAAACGACAAACGAAAACTAAGAGATATTCAATTGCTCAATAATGCTAATCAAGCTTTAAAAGAAAAAATTGAACAGCAAATTATCACCAGGGAAAAACTTCAGAACGAAATCCAGCGTAACAGGTTAATTCTGAATACAACATTAAACGGATTTATTTTAGCCGATACTTACGGTCAAATATTAGATGTAAATCCGGCATATTGTGAAATGACCGGTTATTCAAAAGAAGAATTGCTAAAAATGAATATTAAACAGCTCGAAGCCAAAATTCCGGCTGACAAAATTGACAATAAAATTGATGAAATAATTGCTAAAAGCAAAGACCGCTTTGAAACACAGCATAAAGCTAAAGAAGGAAATATTATTGACTTTGACGTGAGTATTTCAATAATGAACCTGGATAATAAAACTTTACTCGCTGCTTTTTTAAATGATATAACAGAATACAAAAAAACTGCAGAAAAGTTAAGAACCGATGAAGAACGCTACAGAATTATTCTTAATAATATTGAAGAAATTGTTTACCAGGTAAAATTTGAAAATAATAACCTATTTGAAGGAAATATTGTTTTTGTAAGTCCCAAAACAGAAATAATTCTGGGTATTGAACAAAATAAGCTTTATAACAATCCTTCTTTGTGGATTAACAGCATTCATCCGGAGGATGTTGAGTCCGTTAAAAACTCAACATTAAAAATACTTAATAGCGGTAAGTCGGGTATACGCGACTATAGAATTAAAAATAAAATTACCGGAGAATATAGATGGGTTGAAGACAGAATAACACCTTTGCTTAATAAAGCGGGCAAATTAACAGGAATGGTAGGAGTTGCACGCGACGTAACGGAATGGGTTAACGCTAAAGAAGAATTGGAAAAAAAAGAATTACGCTACAGAACGCTTTTCGACTTTGCGCCTTCCGGAATTATGTTGGAAGATAAAAACGGAAATATTATCGATGCCAATCCGGCTACATGTTCAACATTCGGTTACCAAAAAGACGAATTACTTGGTAAAAACGTAAGTATTTTCACTCATCCGGAAAATAAAGGAAAAATAACTTACAACATAAACAAAGTATTAAAAGGTGAAACTCTAAAACATACGCTTAAAAGTATTAAGAAAGACGGCAGCGAAATTTATATCCGGTTGAGCGAGACTAAAATACAATTACCAAACTTGGAAGACGGTCTGTTATGTGTTTCCGAAGATATTACCGACAATATCAAAATGCAGGAAATGCTTAAGAAAAGCGAAGAAAAATATAAAAAGTTAATTGAAATTTCTCCGGTTGGAATTACTATTATTCAAAAAGGAAAAATTATTTTCGCTAATTCCGCACTTTCAAGAACTTTGGGTTTTTCAAATTCCGGCGAGTTAATAGGAAAATCAATTTTGGAATTCATACATCCCGATTATCGTGAATTTGCTAAAGAAAGATTGATGTTTCTTCAAACTCAAAAAAACAAGAGAGTTAATTTAGCTGAAGAAAAATTTATCAAAAAGAACGGAGATATTATCGATGTTCTTGTTGTAGGACAACAACTGGATTATGAGGGAGAGAGCGCTGTTCAAGGTTATATATATGATATTAGCGAACAAAAAATGTTGACAGATGCATTACAGAAAAGTCAAGAACGTCTGCAAGAAGCTCAACATATTGCCCATCTCGGCAATTGGGATTGGAATATCGGAACAAACGAACTTTTCTGGTCGGATGAGGTTTATAATATTTTCGGTTTGTTACCCCAAGAATTTATTGTTACTTACGATGCTTTCTTCGAATTTATTCACCCCGAGGATAGGAATAAAGTTAAAGAAGCTGTTGATGCCGCAATTAATAAAAACAAACCTTACAATATCGTACATCGTATTCAACTTAAAAACGGAAAGATTAAATTCGTTCAAGAAATTGGAAAAGTCTATTTTAATTCGGAAAATGAACCCGTTAGAATGATAGGAACGGTTCAAGACATAACAGAATTAAAGAAAACTGAACAAGCCTTAATTGAAAGCGAAAGCCGGATTTCCGGAATAATGAAAGCGGCACCGGTTGGAATTGGAGTTATAAAAAATAGAATCTTGGGCTACGTAAACAATTTTCTCTGTAATATGATCGGTTATACAAAAGAAGAAATTATAGGAAAATCTTCAAGGGATTTTTACGAATCCGAAAAGGAATATGAAAAGATAGGTAAGCTGTACGAAAAAGCGCTTAAGGAAGGAGTTGCATCCGGCGAGGCAAAAATTAAACATAAATCCGGTATTATTTTAGACGTTATTATCAGTCTTTGTCCTTTGGATAAAAATGACCTTTCAAAAGGTTCAATCTTTTCGGTTTTGGATATTACTACCAGAAAACAAATTGAAACTCACTTAAAAATTGAAGAAGCAAGATACAGGGTTTTATTTGAACATTCTCCTATTTCAATTTGGGAAGAAGATTTTTCCGAAGGTAAAAAATTCATCGATAATTTAAAAGAGAACGGCGTTACAGATCTTGACAAATATTTTACAGATAATAACGACCAGCTGTTAAACTTAATAGGTTCAATAAAAATTGTTGATATTAATACCGAAACAATAAAAATGCTAAAAGCAGAAAGTAAAGAAATTATACTTGAAGGTTTAAGCCGGATATTTATACCCGAATCTGTAGAGACCTTCAAAAAAGAGATTGTTGCTTTAGCTAACGGAAAAACAAAGTTCGCTTCCGAAAGTAAACAAAAAAACTTTATGAATGAACTCCGAAATATATTTGTAACCGTTGCCATAGCTCCCGGATACGAAGATACATGGGGAAAAGTTTTTGTTACCGTTAGCGATATTACCGAACAAAAGAAATCGGAAGAAGCAATTAAAAATTCCGAAGCAAATTTGCGTTCATTAATTGAGGGAAGACAGGAATCCATTTGGAGCATAGATAAAAACTATAACTTTTTAACAATAAATAATTTATTTAAAAAATACTTCAAACATGTTTATGGAATTGAAATTACAAAAGGTATGAACTCATTAGATGTTTTGAAAAAGGAGCTGAGAGATATATGGGAAACTAAATACCAGCAGGTTTTTTCGGGAAAAAAAATTAACTTTCAATTTAACGAAACAATAGATAATAAAACTCATTACTTTGATGTTTATATAAACCCGATTATAAAAGACAAGACTGTAAGCGGCGCTTCCGTAATAGCAATAGACGTTACCGATAAAGTGGAAGCGGCGGAAAAATTAAAATATCAAGCAAAATTATTGGATTCAGCTCAAGACGCAATTATTGCAAGTAACGATCAAATTATAGATAATGAACTTAACAATATTATTACATATTGGAACAAAGGCGCCGAAAGATTATACGGCTGGCAAGAAAATGAAGTTTTGGGTAAGGGAATTAGAGACATTTTGAAATCCCGTCCTATTGGAACAACGTTCGAAATAATTAGTAAAGAACTTTCCGATAAAGGCGAATGGGTCGGCGAAATAATACAACAAAACCGCAAAGGAGAAAAGCTTATTGCATTAACATCAATTAATGCCGTTTACGAAGACGGGAAAATGGTCGGTACATTTGGAGTAAACCGCGATATTACAGAACTTAAAGAAGCTTATAATAAACTTGAAGAAAGTCAAAAACAATTAAGGGCATTAACGGAATATTTGGAAAAAGTTAGAGAAGAAGAAAGAACTTACATTGCAAGAGAAATTCATGACGATTTGGGCCAAACTTTAACTGCATTAAAAATCGATTTGTCTTGGTTAAATAAAAATTTTGATCCCGGCAAAAAATCTTCAAGAACAAAAATTCAAAATATGATAAAATTAATAGACTCCACTATTAAAACCGTTCAAAAAATATCCTCGCAATTACGTCCGGGAATACTTGACGATTTGGGACTTGTTGCGGCTATTGAATGGGCAACTAAAGAATTTGAAAGAAGAACGGGAATTAATTGTAAAGTAAAACTAAAACCGGTTAATTTTGAAATAAAAGAAAATATTTCAGTTGCGCTTTTTAGAATTTATCAGGAAATTTTAACTAACATTTCCAGACACGCAAATGCTGATAATGTGAATATAAAAATCTTCAAATCGGATAAAGAAATTTTGCTTGACGTTACGGATAATGGTATTGGAATTGACGAAAACAAAATAGACAATCCTAAGTCCCTTGGACTTTTAGGTATTAAAGAAAGAACCAGAGGACTGGGCGGAGCAATGGAAATAAAAGGAATACATGGCAAAGGAACGCAAATAAAAATTATTTTACCATTAAACGATTAGAATAATATGAATTTGTTAATAGCGGATGATCACACAATTGTGAGGGAAGGATTAAAGCAAATCATTTCCGAAATGCCGGAAGTTAATAAAATTGACGAAGCGTCTAACGGATTTGAAGTGTTGGAAAAAGTAAACAAAAACAATTACGACCTGCTTCTTCTGGATATTTCCATGCCAGGCAAAAGCGGTTTGGATGTTTTAAAAGAAGTAAAAGATATAAAACCCGATCTTCCGGTTTTAATTCTGAGCGTTCATTCGGAAGATCAATATGCAATACGGGTATTAAAAGCCGGGGCGGCGGGCTTTATTCCTAAACATGCTGCGCCCGAAGAATTAACCCAAGCAATTTTAAAAGCAGCCGGCGGCAGAAAATATATAACTAATCACCTCGCTGAAAAATTAGCCGAACAACTCCAATTCGATAAAAATGAATTGCCGCACGAATCTTTATCGGATAGGGAATTTCAAGTATTATTAAAAATTGCACAGGGTAAAGCGTTAAAAGATATTGCAAGTGAATTGTATTTAAGCGTTAAAACCGTAAGTACATACCGCGCAAGAATACTTGAAAAAATGAATATGGAAAATAACGCCGAAATGATAAAATACGTTTTGGAATATAAATTATTGGACTGATACTCCTTTTAAATAAAATATTTTGTTATCGAACAATTTAATTATAAAACAATATTTTACTAATTCTTTTTGTACTATCCGCATCGTAATTCCAACATTACCACCGGGGTTTAAAAGACTGACTGCTTCGCTTCTTAACATCTTGTAAGATGATTCCTACAAAAAAAAGAGCAAAACCGGAATTTTTAACAGGTTATATCCCTATAGTTAAATTTTAAATTAATACTATATTGTATATAACAAACTAATTTCACAAAGGGGAAAACTATGAAAATATTAATAGTTGACGACTCTGAATTATTGCGCGACAGATTAATTGAGTTGTTAACAAATATCCCCAATACAGAAGCATTTATTGAAGCGGAAAATGTAATTGAAGCTAAAAAATTAATTCAAGAATTAAATCCGGAATTTATTATTACGGATATACGGATGCCCGGCGGCAGCGGAATTGATTTCGTTAGATACTTGCGCGAAAGCGGCAGCAATGCCGTTATTGTTGTTTTGACTAATTATCCTTATAGTCAATATAAAGAAGCTGCTTTGGAAGCCGGCGCAAATTACTTCCTCGGTAAAATTTCGGAATTCGAAAAACTTAGGGAAATTATCGAAAAAGAACTTATTTCAAAAGAATAGGATGAAAGAATCAACCGGTTTGCATTATAAATTAATTGATGAATATAAATTAATAGACAACAATAATCACAAGACCGATTCCGTTTTTAATTCGGTATCGGAAGGAATTACTATAACCGATCTTGACGGAAATATATTAGTTTGTAACGAATTGACTTATAAATTACACGGATTTTCTTCAAGGGAAGAAATAATCGGTAGAAACGCAATCGATTTCATATCCAACGAGGACAGACAAAGAGCCAGAAAGAATATGAAATTAGCGTTGAAAAACGGTTTCGTAGAAAAATTGAAGTACCGCTGCTTAAGAAAAGACGGAAGCGAGTTTATTGCCGAAATCAGCGCCACCCTGTTAAAAAATGAACTTGACGAACCGATCGGTTTCCTTGGCGTTACAAAAGATATTTCCGAAATTTCAAAAGCAAACGAACAAATAAGACTTTTGATAACCGCTCTTGAACATGCTGCAAATTCTATTGTTATTACGGATGCCGACGGCTCTATAATATGGGTGAATTCCGCTTTTAATAAAGTTACCGGATATTCGGATAACGAACTGCTGGGAGAGAACTTGAGAATTTTGAAATCCGGCTTTCACTCAAATGAATTCTACAAAAACTTATGGGATACAATCCTTTCGGGAAAAACATGGAAAGGGGAAATAATTAATAAAAGGAAAGACGGAACGATCTATTACGAAGAAACTACTATAACCCCGATTGAATATAATAATAGAATAACCAACTTTATAGCTATTAAACAAGATATAACTGATAAAAAGAAGTCGGAAGAAGAAACAAACTTACTTATACACGCATTAAAAAGTATTTCCGAAATTGTTGTAATTACCGATACTTCAAATAATATAATTTTTACCAATAACGCTGTTGTTCAAAAAACAGGTTATCACGAAGCCGACCTTCTCGGTAAAAAAATAGATGTTCTCTTTACAGATAAAACTCCGGAAAAAATTCTTAATGAAATCCAATCCCATAATCTTAAAAAAGTTTGGAGGGGAGAAACTCCTATAATTCGAAAAGACCGCTCTGAATTTCCCGCTATTCTGTTCTGTTCTCCTGTGCAGGACAATCTCGGGCATATTATAGCGTTGGTCTATGCCGCTTCCGATATTACAAAACGCAAGGAAGCGGAAAACCAACTATTTGAAAGCGAAAGGAAATTCAGAAGTCTTTTCGAAAATTCTACTCTCGGAATTTACAGAGCCGATAAAAACGGTAAGCTGCTTATGGCTAACCCTCAATTGCTCAAAATACTTGGGTTTAACTCAATTGAAGAATTTAATAACACCAAAATTGATTCGGAAGCTTATACCGATTTTAATGCAAGAAGAAAATTTATGAGAATATTAAAATCCGAAGGCACTGTCTTCGGATTCGAATCTAAATGGAAAAAACCTGATGGTGAAATAATTTATATCCGCGAAAGCGCAAAAGCTTTTTGGAATTTTGACGGTAACCTCAATTTTTACGAAGGAACTCTGGAAGATATTACCGAAAGAGTGCAAGTGGAAGGCGAACTTAAAAAACATACTAAAATTCTTTCCGCATTACGATTTGAATCGGAAGAATTTTTAAAAAGTCACGACTGGCAAAAACAAATTAAAAGAGTAATTTCTAAAATTGGGAAAGCCTTTAACGCCAGCGGTGTTTTTATATTTGAACGAAACAAACAAGAATCCGGTAAAATAAAATTTCTACGGAAAACCAAGTGGGTAAATAAATTTTCCGGTTGCAGTTTATCTGAAATTAATAATACGGAATTAAACGAATCAATACTAAATAATTGGCTGCCTTTACTCGAAAAAAACGAGCCGGTAAACATATCCGTTAGCAATTCTAAAAGCCAAGGGGAAAAATATCTTAATTCGCTAAAGATAAAAAGTCTGTTTATAATACCCATTTTTGTTAACGGGAATTTATGGGGCGGAATTGAACTGCAAAATTGCAACTCCGAAAAAATTTATTCAGAAACCGAAACCGAAGCGTTGAAAAATGCGGCTAACATAATTGGCGAAGCTATTCAAAGAAAAGATTACGAGACGCAATTAATCAAAGCCAAACAAGAAGCCGAGAAATCCGATAAATTGAAATCCGAATTCCTTGCCCAAATTTCTCACGAAATAAGAACTCCGCTTAACAATATTCTAAATTTTACCAACCTGATTAAAGAAGAGGTGAAAGATAGTCTTAGCGAAGAACTAAAAACCAGTTTTCAGATTATTGAAAATTCCAGCGACCGGTTAATTAGAACAATAGGTTTGCTTATTAATATTTCAGAACTTCAAACCGGCAACTTTAATGTAATTAAAAGAAAAGTTGACGTTTATGAAGAAGTTTTGAAACCGTTGTATCTGGAAAATAAGTTTAAAGCTGAAAATAAATATTTAGAGTTCAAATTAGTTAATGAAGCTAATAACTCCGTTATAAAAGCAGATAAATATTCCATCGAACAAATTTTTAGTAATTTAATTGATAACGCAATTAAGTTTACCGAGAAAGGTAAAATAAGAATTTCCCTGTTCAATCCTTCTAATGATTCTATTATAATTGAAATTGAAGATACCGGAATCGGAATTTCCGAAAATTTCCTGCCTAATCTGTTTTCCCCTTTTTCGCAAGAGCAACAAGGTTATACCCGTAAATTTGAAGGTAACGGCTTGGGTCTTACTCTTGTAAAAAAATATTGCGAATTAAACAATGCGGAAATTTCGGTAAGCGGCAAAAAGAATATTGGCACTAAATTTACTTTAAAGTTTCCTCTCTTTACTTCCGATAATAAGGAAAAAAAGATGAAGAATGATTACCGGACAAAAGAACCTAACTAATCCAAGTGTAAATAAAAATTACAAGTTGATTGAAGATCTTGTTAAACCAAACGAACAAGAGCTTAAAATACTTAATTCCTTTAATAGTTCCAATGTATGTATTGCCGCATATTCTCCTTACAACGGCGGAGAAGATTTTATTTTTACTTACTTTAATAAAGCAGCGGAACAAGCGGAAAAAATTTCAAAAGAAAACGTAATAGGCAAGAAAATTACAGAAGTTTTTCCCGGAGTAGAAGAATTCGGATTGTTGAACTTATTCCGTTATGTATTCGATACCGGAGAATCCCAACATCATCAAATGTCGTTTTACAAAGATAATAGGAACAGCGGATGGAGGGAGAATTTTGTATTACGGCTGCCTTCCGGTTCAATAGTCGCACTTTATTTTGATCAAACCGATATGATGGAAATCCTTAAAGAATCTGAAGAGAAAAGTGAAATTATTGAGCAATTTTTAGAAAATATACAAACCTACGTTTGTATCTTCGATACTGAAGGAAGAATAAAATTTGTAAATACAGCACTCCGGAAAGATCTTGGCTATACATTAGACGAAATAAAAAAAATGACAGTATTCGATTTACGGAAATATAAGAACGGACAAAATATAAATGAACCTTTAAACTCAATTCTTAACGGAAAATCTTTCGATTGCAATGCGCCTTACAAAACTAAAAACGGAAAACTCATTCCGGTTAAATCTAAAATTTATAAAATTAAACTTTTCGGCAAAAATAATTTTGCGGCATTTTCTCAAAATATCAGTTACGAAATTGAAACCGAAGAAGTTTTACAATTACAAAGTGCGGCGTTACACGCAACCGCAGACGGAATTGTAATTACCGATAAAAACGGTTACATACTTTGGGTTAATCCTTCTTTTACAAATTTAACCGGATATTCAAAACAGGAAGTGCTGCGTCAAACTCCAAGAATATTGAAATCGGGTTTACACGATAATGAGTTCTATAAAAATCTTTGGGATACTATTAACTCAGGAAAGGTTTGGAAAGGGAAAATAAAAAACAAAAAGAAAGACGGAACAATTTATACCGAGGAAATGTCTATTACCCCAATTTTAGATGAAAATAATAATGTTAAAAATTTTATTGCAATAAAACACGATATTACACAAAAAGAAATAGCTATTCATAATTTAAAAGTCAGCGAAGAAAAATTTAAAGCAATTACTCAAAATGCAGTTGAAGCAATTATTACAATGGATGAGAAAGGCAACATACAAACATGGAATAATTCCGCTTCAAAAATATTCGGTTATACTGCCAAAGAAGTTCTTGGAAAAAATTTGCACAAAACAATTGTACCGGAACGTTTCCGATCTCCGGCAATAAAAGCAATGAAAAAATTTTTTATTACCGGAAACGGTAATGTAATTGGCAAAACCGTTGAAGTTACTGCAATAAATAAAAATAAAAAAGAATTCCCGATTGAACTTTCCCTTTCCAAAGTTAAAGTAAACGGTAAATGGAACGCGATTGGAGTTATAAGAGATATTTCCGGACGGAAAGCTTATGAAACTATTTTAAAGGACTCTGAAAAGAGGTTCAGGGATTTGGTCAATTTTGCTACTGTCGGAATTTATCGCTTTGACGAAAACAGTGAGATTTTAATGATAAATCCCGCTCTTGTAAAAATCCTTGGATACGATACCTACGATGAAATTATCGGACTGGGAAAAGAATCCGTTTTTGCAGAACCCGAATCGAGACAACATTTGTTAAATATTCTTAAACTTGAAAACAAAATTTACGGTTACGAAAATAAATGGAAACGTAAGGACGGCTCTATTGCGGATATACAAGAAAGCGCATGGCGAATAAACGATTTAAACGGCAATTTTGTTTACTACGAAGCTATTGCGGAAGATATTACGGAACAAAACCAAGTTTTACAAATTTTACAAGAATCCGAAAATAAATACAGAACTTTACTGGACAAATTAAACGACGCCGTTTATTTATTGGTTGATAACCGTTTTGAATTGGTTAATAATAAATTTTTAGAACTTCTTGAAATTTCGTACGAAGATTTGACCGCAAAAGATTTTAAACTATTTAATTACATCGCTCCTAAAAGCCGGAAGAAAGTTTTAGAACGACAAAAACGGTTAAAGAATAATGAAAAAGTAAACGAAGTTTACGAATTTACCCTTCTTACCAAATCCGGAAAAGAGAAAGAAGTGGAAGCTTCGGTAAGTTATATCAATTACCAAGGCAAAATTGCCACTCAAGGAATTTTAAGAGATATAACGGAAAAACGCAGATTGGAAACCGAAGTGAGACACTCACAAAAAATGGAAGCAATAGGAACATTAGCCGCAGGTATTGCTCACGAAATTAATACCCCTTCTCAGTTTGTGAACGATAATTTAACTTTTATGAAAAATGTCTTTTCGGAAATAAAAAATATACTAACTCTTGCAAAAGATATTTCCCGCGGAAAACAAGAGACGGAAAAATTAAAAAATTTAATTGAACAAGCGGATTTGGATTATTTGTTGGACGAAATTCCTAACGCAATTAATCAATCAATAGAAGGCGTTCAGCGTATTGCTAAAATAGTTGGAGCAATGAGGGAATTTTCCCATGAAAGACCGAACGAATTTGTATCCGTAGATTTGCATAACTTAATTAATAATACAATAACAATTTCCAGAAACGCTTGGAAATATGTTGCCGATTTGGAAACGGATTTTGATACTAATATACCACCGGTAAAATGTTTACCCGGAGATATGAATCAAGTAATTGTAAATATGATTGTTAACGCAACGCATGCTATTGAAGATAAAGTTAAAGATACACAATCCAAAGGGTTAATTACTATAAAAACCGAATTGATGAAAGAAAATGTAAAAATTTCTATTTTAGATAACGGCAAAGGCATTCCCGAAAATATTATTTCGAGAATCTTTGATCCGTTTTTCACAACCAAGGAAGTTGGAAAAGGAACAGGCCAGGGTTTGGCAATTGCTTACGATATTATAGTAAATAAACATCACGGAACTTTGGATGTAAAATCGAAGATTGGCGAAGGAACCGAGTTTATTATTATAATCCCTATTAACCGGAATGAAAATGAGGCAGCCAATGAATAAAAGCGTTTTGTTTGTAGACGATGAAGAAAATGTAGTAAGCGCATTAAAACGAATGCTCTACCCTTATAGAAAAGAATGGGATTTGAATTTCGCAAAAAGTGGAGAAGAAGCGCTCGAATTACTCAGTAATAAAAAAGTAAACATAGTCGTTTCCGATATTCGAATGCCGCAAATGTCCGGCGATAAACTTCTGCGGGAAATTCAAAAAAAATACCCTGAAATTATAAGAGTCACTTTATCTGGCTATGCCGAGGATAGTACAACGCTGCATACGGCGCGCGTAGCACATCAATCAATTGCCAAACCTGCGGAACCGGAAGAAATTATTAACACTCTAAAAAACGCATTTAAATTGCGTGAATATTTACAGAACGAAAATCTACAAAAACTTGTTAACGGAATTGACCAATTACCGAGTTTGCCGGAAATTTATTTAGAACTTGAGAACGAAATTGCCTCAAATAACGTTTCTATGAATAAAGTAAGCGGAATAATTTCAAAGGACCCTTTAATAACCGCAAAAATATTACAATTAACCAATTCGGCTTTCTTCGGTTTGCCATTAAGAGTAAATAATATCAATCAAGCTGTAAATTTTTTGGGAATCAACTTGATCAAAAATTTAATACTAACAATAAATTTATTCAAGCTTTTGGACGAAAATAACCCTAATTTAAAACACTATCAGGAAATTTGGCGCCATAGCAATAAAGTTGCGGTTTTATCAAAAAGGATAGCCGAAATTAAGGATTGTAAAAAGCTAATTAAAGATGATCTGTTCTTAGCCGGTTTGCTTCATGATATAGGAAAGTTAATCTTGATTGAACAATTCGGCAATTATTACGATGATGTAAAACAAAAAATGGAATCGGAAAATATTTCGTATATCGAAGCGGAAAATTCAATACTAAAAACCAATCACGCTCTCTTAGGCGCTTATTTGTTAGGTGTTTGGGGAATTCCGGATCCGATAGTTGAAGCAATTGCATTTCATCACGACGAAATAGTTACCGGTTCACGGGAATTAAAAGAAACTGAAATTATAAAAATTGCAAATTTAATTGTTAATGAATCAACCAATACGGAAGAACTTTCGAACGATGAAATTAGAAATCTTGTTCAAAATAAATTAGATAAAAACAAAACGGAAATGAATGATGAATAAAAAAGTATTACTTGTAGATGATGATGAAATGGTTCTTTCCGGATACAAAAGAATTTTACGCGACCGTTTTACCATTTTTACCGCCAACGGCGGCAAAGCCGGTTTGGAAATTATAGAACAAAAAGGACCTTTTGCAGCGGTCGTTTCAGATTTTAAAATGCCCGAAATGAACGGCAACCAATTTTTGTCTAAAGTAAAAGAAATAGCTCCCGATACCGTTAGAATGATGCTTACCGGTTATGCCGATATTAATACCGCAATAGAAGCCGTAAATCAAGGCAATATTTTCCGGTTGCTTTCCAAACCTTGCACTACGGAAAAATTAACTGCCTCGTTAAATGATGCGTTAAAGCAATACGGACTTATAACATCTGAGCGCGAGCTGTTGGAAAAAACACTAAAAGGTACAATCAAAATTCTATCCGATATTCAGTCATCTGTCAATCCCATTGCTTTCAGCAGAACTTCCAGAATTCAAAAGTTTATACCTAAGATAGCAAAATTGCTCAATATAGAGGATTACTGGGAATTGGAAATGTCCGTTATGCTCTCGCAAATCGGTTGTGTTATTGTTCCCCCTGAAATTCTAGAGAAAAAATACGCAGGAGAAAAACTATCGGAAGAGATGGAAAATCTTTACCGCTCTCATCCTAAAGTCGGTAAACAATTACTTGAAAATATTCCGCGTTTGGAAAAGGTGGCTACGGCAATTTATCACCAGTTTGATAATTATTCCGATCCGGATAATCCGGATAAACTACAAGGCGAAAGTCTTCCGCTTACTTCCAGAATATTAAAAGTATTAAACGATTTTGATACTTACGTAACTGCCGGATATACTTTTGAAGATGCATTTAAGAAATTAAAAAATAACAGAATTGCCTACGATCCCAGAGTTGTGGTTGCCTTAGACGTTGCAATTGCGGGAATTTACGAAGGATTAACTTTACTTTCAGTTTATGTAAAAGATCTAACACCCGGCGTTGTTGTTGCAGCAGATATAGTTGACGAAAACGGATTTGTATTAATTACCAAGGGTGCGGAAATAACCGAAATGCTTAAAATGAAATTAATGAACTACAGTAATTTAGGCAAAGTAAGAGAACCGATACAAATTTTAAAGTAAAATATTTCTATTTATACAGATAAAATTTCAACTTCTTTAGCTTTTATAAGTTCATCTATTTTTTTAATATGTTCGTCGGTCAGCTTTTGAACTTCATCTTCGTTATGATGCCTTTCATCTTCAGACATATTTTTTGCTTTTTCTTCCCTTTTTAAATGCTCGTTGGCGTCTCTTCTAATATTTCGAATGGCAATTTTTGCGTCTTCGCCATATTTTTTTACTAATTTTACCAATTCTTTTCTGCGCTCTTCCGTTAAAGGGGGAATTGGAACTTTCAAGTTAGTTCCGTCGTTTGCCGGGTTTAATCCTAAATCTGCTTTTAAAATTGCTTTTTCAATTTCGCCAACCATACTTTTATCCCAAGGTGTAATTGAAAGGGTATGGGAATCGAGTACGCTTAAATTTGCCACTTGATTTAGAGGAGAAGGGTTTCCGTAATAATCAACTTTAATACCATCGAGTAAAGCCGTTGTAGCTTTACCGGTTCTAATTTTTGCAATTTCGTGTCGAAATGCTTCAATCGATTTATCCATTCTGGTTTTGGCATCTTGCAATATAGGATGCATAAGATCTCCCTAATTTATGAATAATTTTTAATTGAACACTTCGTTACTGACTGAAGTTCCTATATTTTTTCCGGTAACTAATTTTAATAAATTATTTTCTTTTTTAACATTAAGAACTACTATGGGAAGTTTATTTTCTTGACACAAACTGATAGCTGTTAAATCCATTACGCGAAGATTTTTCTTCAAAACATCCAAGTATGTAATTTCAGGAATAAAAGAAGCTTCGGGATTTTTATGCGGATCGGAATCATAAACTCCGTCTACCTTGGTTCCTTTAATTATCACATCGGCTTCAATTTCAACGGCTCTAAGAGAGGCAGCTGTATCGGTGCTAAAATACGGATGACCGGTACCGGCTCCGAAAATAACAATTCTTCCTTTTTCAAGATGCCTTATGGCTCTTCTTCTAATGTAAGGTTCGGCAATTTCTTCCATTTTAATAGCGCTCATCAATCTTGTGTACATGCCTTTATTTTCGCAGGCAGTTTGTAATGCCAACGAATTTATCATTGTGGCAAGCATACCCATTTGATCGCCGGTTACTCTGTCAATTCCGTGAGCATCGGCGTTTAATCCACGGTAAATATTTCCACCGCCAATTACCAAACCGATTTGCACACCTAAATCGTGAACTTTTTTAATTTCGGAAGCAAAAAAATTCAGAATGTCAGGATCAATCCCGAACTTATTTTCTCCTGCTAAAGCTTCGCCGCTTAGCTTAACTAATATTCTTTTGTATTTTAATTCTTTTTTCATAATAATAGTCTACTTAAAATATAATAAAAAAAAAGGTCTTATTAAAAAATAAGACCTTTTCAAAATTTCTATTTTTGCTCATCACTAAGATGAAAACGGTGAAACAACTTTATTTTCGCGTCGGTTGAAAATTTGGAATTTAATTCTTTCATTAAATCCCCGACGGTTTTCGTACTATCTTTAATAAAGGTTTGTTCGAAAAGGCAATTTTCTTGAAAATATTTTTTCAATTTTCCTTCGGCAATTCTATCTAAAATTTGTTCGGGTTTGCCTTCTTTTTTTGCCACTTCTTTATAAATTTCTTTTTCTTTTGTTAATACATCTTCCGGCACATCTTCTCTGTAAACATAAAGAGGTTTCATTGCGGCAACTTGCATAGCCAATTCTTTAGCGGTTGTTAAAAAGTTTTCTTTTTGATCGCCGGTATTATCAATTCTGATTAATACTCCCAATTTTGAGCCGTGGTGTACATAATCGGCAACTAAACCGTCATCGGCATTTTCAATTACAAACCGCGATATTTCTATTTTCTCTCCAATTTTACCGGTAATATCCAGAAGATAATTTTTAACAATCTTTCCGTCATGTTCAAGTTCCAGCAAATCAGTTACAGATTTAGGCTGATTTTTTATAATAACATCCATCACATAGTCAGCAAATTCAATAAAATCATTACTTTTAGCAACAAAATCTGTTTCGCAATTAACTTCCAACATTACTCCGGTAGAATGGTCATTAAGAATTACCGTTTTAACAAGTCCTTCGTTAGCAGACCTTTCGGCTCTTTTAGCTGCAACCGAAGCGCCTTTTTTTCTTAATATTTCAATAGCCTTGTCAAAATCGCCATCGGCTTCTACAAGAGCTTTTTTGCAGTCCATCATTCCGGCGCCGGTTTTATCTCTTAATTCCTTTACTTGTTGAGCAGTTATAGCCATTTTATCTATTCCTTATCTTCGTTGGTTGTAGAATTTTCAGTTACATTTTCTTCATTCGGGGTTTCCTCTTCCGGTGTTTCTTCCGTTTTAATTTGAGTTTCGGCTTTTACAGATTCCTCGGTTTGTTCTGAAGCGATATCTTGTTTCTTTTCTTCTTTGTTCTCTTCGGTTTTGGGTTCTTCTTTTACATCTTGTTTATTTTTTTTAACTTCTTCCGAAACTACTTTTTTCTCACCTTTGGAATCGAATTTTACTCTTCTTACACGGTGTTTTTTCTCTTTCTTTTCGCCGGTTTCTTCCTTTTCTTTTTTCTCGCGTT
>Ga0256841_1001151_pt1 | contig 23997 bp, 25 predicted proteins | sample 356308metaG_FD_185971 | JGI IMG/M metagenome (GOLD analysis project Ga0256841, IMG submission 185971) | Hydrothermal vent microbial communities from Mid Atlantic Ridge, Atlantic Ocean - 356-308 | ecosystem: Environmental > Aquatic > Marine > Hydrothermal vents | place: Atlantic Ocean: Mid...
ACCGGCCTCAGACAGCGCAGCGCGCGGTAGGCCACTCACAATGTCGCGGGGTGGAGCAGCCCGGTAGCTCGTCAGGCTCATAACCTGAAGGTCGTAGGTTCAAATCCTACCCCCGCAACCAACAAAACCACGCAAAACCAAATAGTTAGAACGCGACAAAAACAGTCGTGTATAAACGTTGGCTGTTTACATCAACGCCACCTCAACGTTTGGTGCGCCCTCCAGAGCAATATCGTCGATCGGCGGAAGAATCGCTGTTTTTCAACGGGTTCGAAGTGATAAGCTCTGTGCATCATTGGCGATCGCACGATTCATTACATCAGAAAGGATTTACCGATGATCCGGGACATTATCCCCGATATCCACGGGCAGGCAGACAAGCTGACCGAACTTCTGAGCAAACTCGGGTACCGCGAAACCCGCGGCACCTGGCGGCATCCGGAACCCGGGCGCTCGGTCGTGTTCCTGGGCGATTTCATCGACCGTGGGCCGGAGAACGCCCGGGGGCTGCACATTGTTCGCTCCATGATCGATGTGGGCCATGCGCAGGAGATCATGGGCAATCACGAACTGAACGCCATCCATTTTCACACGCGGCATTCGTCGACCGGCTTGCCGCTCAGGGCACACAACGCCAAGAACCTCAAACAGCACGCGCGTTTTCTGGACGGCCACCCTGTTGACAGCGATGCTGCGCGCGACGCGATTGCGTGGATGAAAACCCTGCCTCTGTGGCTGGAATTCCCGGAGTTTCGGGTGATCCATGCCTGCTGGGATAGAAGAGCCATGGTAGGCGCCGAACGGCATCTGAACGACGCGCGCCTGGACGATCAGGCTGTGGAATGGTCTGCGGATCCCGACCACCCGCACTTCCAGGCGGTCGAAGTGCTGGCAAAGGGGCCAGAGGCGCAACTGCCCGACGGCACCACATTCACCGACAAGGACGGGCATGAACGCCCGGAAATCCGCATGGCATGGTGGAAGACGGATGCGCGGACTTGGCAGGACATTGCCATCTGCGTACCCGACCCGGAAGCCCAGCTGCCCGCCGGCGCCCTGACTGCCGACATCGGTTATGAGCCCTACCCAGCGGACGCCAAGCCGGTTTTCTTCGGCCACTACTGGTTGAACGGGGAGATCGTCCTGCAGGCGCCCAACGCGCTGTGTCTGGATTACTCGGCGGGCAAGGAAGGACCGCTTGTCGCCTATAGTTTCCAGGAAGGAGCGCGTAAGCTCGATCTTGGAAATGTCGCCGTGGGGTGGCCTCAAGCGGATAACGAGATTTAAGCTTTTGAACCGATTGCAAAAACGTCCCCTTCTTGGATTGCTCGCAGATCCATTTGGCAAATGCCCGCAGGCCATGGAACTCGATGGAGATTTCCTGCGGGCTACGCGGCGTGGCATTGTCACATCGATGCCGTTGGAGGCACTAACATCTCCGCCTGAAATCAGGAAAGGGATGCTGGGCACCGCCCTGACCATCGAGTCTGGCGGACATGGCGACGTCACCCTGAAGGGGGCGCGCTTTTCGGATGCGCGGGCGTTCTCGGAAGAGGTGAGGAGCGCGTGGGTTCGGTTCAACCTGCTTGCCCTTGAAAAGGAAGCGGATCGTCTGGAAAGAATCCTCGCTGGAGTGAGGGCGCTGGAGGCACCCTCCCGATACCCGGCGGCGTGCCAAATTGCACCCTTGCTTGACGACACCCGTGCCCTTGATGCCTCGCTGCTGTCAAAACTCCGGACCGAGGTCATCGGCGCCGAGGCAAACGAGCGTATTGCCCCCGTTCGGAATTTCTTAGCCGACCCGCGGAAAGCGCGGGCCAATGGTATCGCCACCTTCGTCACTGCCGAACTGAACCGCTGGAAAGAGTTCTTCGACACGATCGAAAGCAATCCGCTGACCCCGGAACAGCGGCTATCCGTCGTCGTGGATGAGGATGCGACGCTCGTCCTGGCCGGGGCGGGATCGGGCAAGACCAGCGTCATCACCGCAAAGACGGCCTATCTGGTCAAGGCAGGTATCCGGCAGCCGGACGAAATCCTGCTACTGGCATTCGCCAAGAACGCGGCTGAGGAGATGTCGGAAAGGGTCGAGGCGCGCTCCGGCGTGCCGATCGTGGCGCGGACCTTCCACGCCATTGCCTATGACATCATTGGCGTCGTCGAAGGATCGAAACCGGCGCTGGCTGACCACGCCACCGACGACATGGCTTTCTCCAACCTGATCAAGCAGATCCTCAGAGACCTGGTGCATGCGCTATCAGAGGTCTCGACGGTGATCGTCGAGTGGTTTGCCCATTTCTTCGTTGAGCCGAAGAGCGAATGGGATTTCAAGACCAAGCATGAATTCTATTCGCATCTGGAAAGCCAGGACCTGCGCACGTTGCAGGGTGAAAAGGTCAAGAGCTACGAAGAACTGCAGATTGCCAACTGGCTTTACGAAAACGGCATCGGATACGAGTACGAACCCGTCTACGAGCACAAGGTCTCTGAAAATGGCAGACGCGACTATCAGCCCGATTTCCGCCTGACCGAGAGCGGGATCTACATCGAGCATTTCGGGGTGCGTCGTCAAAAAACGTGGGATGGTAGCGAGCGATTGGTCACGGCCCCATTTGTGGATCGAGACGAGTATCTGGCCGGCATGGAGTGGAAGCGCAAGGTCCACGCCGAGCATGGAACCACCTTGATCGAAACCTACAGCTATGAGCGGCAAGAAGGGCGCCTGTTGACGGGGCTTGCAGAGAAGTTGGCCCCGCACGTCACACTGAAGCCACGTCCGGCGGACACGATCTATGACCGCATAGTCGAGCTCAAGCAGGTCGATGACTTTTCGAAGCTGCTCGGCACGTTCCTGCGAAAGTTCAAGAGTGGCGCCTACACCCTGGAGGATTGCGAAACCAAGTCCGAGCGGGTGAAGCTGGGCAAGCGGGCCAAAGCGTTCCTCGACGTGTTTGCGCCGGTTTTCGAGGAATATCAGAAGCGGCTTGGCGGTCGGATCGACTTTGAGGACATGATCCTGCGTGCCGCGCGTTACGTTGAAACCGGCCGCTATGTCAGCCCGTTTCGCCACATCCTGGTTGACGAGTTTCAGGACATCTCGCAAAGCCGCGCCCGGCTGGTGAAGGCGCTGAAGGCCCAGCATCCGGATGTCCGCATCTTTGCCGTGGGCGACGACTGGCAGTCGATTTTCCGCTTTGCCGGTTCCGATATCCATCTCATGCGCCATTTCGGCCGCGAATTTGGCGGACGCTTTGATGGTGAGGACGGGGTGCACAGGACCGTCGATCTCGGCCGCACCTTTCGGTCGGTCGATCAGATCGCCTTTGCGGCACGAACCTTCGTCCTGAGAAACCCGGCACAGATCGAAAAGAAGGTCATTCCGGCAGGGACGGCAACTGAACCGGCAATCAGGATCGTGTCTGTATCGAAGGGCGAGAGCGAACAAGAGCTTTCCGGGGTGCTCGCGGCAATCGCTGCCAAGCTGGAGGAAGGCGCAACACCTGCAAGCGTGCTGCTCCTCGGGCGGTATCGCTTCCTTGAACCTGACATGCGCAAGCTGAAGCGCCGTTTTCCGCAACTGCGGATAAGCTTCAAGACCATCCATGCCTCGAAAGGTCTGGAGGCCGATCATGTGATCCTTCTGAACGCCGACAGTGGGCGGACCGGGTTCCCCTCGGAAATCGTCGATGACCCTCTACTTTCTCTGGTCTCGCCGGAAGAAGAGGCTTTCCATAACGCCGAGGAACGGCGCGTCATGTATGTCGCCATGACGCGGGCCCGTCACACCCTGACGATCCTCGCATCCAACGCGCGACCATCATCCTTTGTCACCGAGCTGAAAAAAGACCCCGACTACGGCATTGCCGCGCCACAAGGCGCGGAGTCGGAAGCCCATGTTTGCGGCGAGTGTGGCGGGCGGCTGCTGGGAGTGACAGGGAAGGATGGCCGCATCTGGTATCGCTGCGAGCATGTTCAGCATTGCGCAAACCTCCTGCCTGCCTGTCCGTCCTGTGAAACCGCGCTTCCGCGCCGCGCGGATGGCGCTGCCGAAGCTCGATGTGGCTGCGGCGCCAGCTATCCATCCTGCCCGGAATGCGAAGACGGCTGGCTGGTCGAGCGCAGAGGGCGATACGGTCGTTTCCTCGGCTGTGTTCGATATCCCGCGTGCGTCGGGAAGGCCCGAATCCCGTCCAAAGAACGGCGCGCTTCGGCGATGAAGTCAAAGCGTTAAGATACCCACTTGCGCCGCTGGAGACCGCGCCTTGGAAGGCGGATTGAAGCCTGCCCCCGCTCACCCGTCATTCAATACCATCCTCCCCAGCAATCCCTGATCGATTTCCGGATCATCCCAGGCGCCCGCGGCCGCAGCCCACCGGTCGATTGTTTCCCGCAGGCCCGGATCGTCAGCCATCAGGTGGAAGGTGTAGAGCCGATTGACGATCTGGCGCATCAGCGCGCGCATGGTCTCGTCGCCGAGATGCGATATCTCGGTCCAAGGGATTTCCCGGCCTTCGGCATCAATCACCGTGACGTCAGAATAATCCCCGGTCTTGCTGACCGGCGGGATGCCGGCATGCAGGTCTTCGAGTATTGTATTGCGCACGCACAGCATGGCGAGGGTTTTGGCCAGCTTGGCCGCAATGCGTTTTTCGTCGGCTTCGTTCATCCCGCGATCATAGCGCTGGATGGCCGTAAGGGACAGTCAGGCGCAATTCCCGTGTCCAGGATCACCCGAACACCTTCAACTTCACCGCCACCCCTGCGATCAGCGCGAGCAGCAACCCGGTGGTGATCAGCCGCACAATGGTCTGCCAGACAGTCCGCCGCGCCATGCGCAAGGATGCCAGCAGGGTGCGCAGGTCGCGGATGTCTACGGCTGCCTCGGGCCCCTCGAGGCCGACATCGGCGAGTGCCTTGCGGGCACCCTTTTCGGCGGCGCGGGCCAGGATGGCCTCGAAATCTTCCTCGGGCATGCGGACAAAACCCGCGTCCTTGTGCGGTGGGGTCACGGTCGTTTCCTTATCGATAGTTTGGGATCAGACGGTCGGCACCGTCGGCATCAGATACTGGATGGCAATGCGGACATCGCCACCGGTGAAGTTGCCGCCGTTGGCGGTCAGCACAATCGGCGTGGGCGCATAGAATGCTTGCGGCCCGATCACCCCGACATTGGTGCTACCGGCGGCCACGCCGAGCGAGCCACCAAACTTGGCGGGTTCGCCGGCGATGCCGCAATCCCATGAGGTAGCTCCCAGCACGGCCGCGACAGTGCGGGTCGAGACCGCCAGCACGATGGCGCGGTCGGGGATGGCGATGGTGGAGGTGACGGTTGGACCGGTAAGCTCCGCCAGCAGCTCTTCCTCCACGTGCAGCCCGATGGCGGCCCCGCTCGCCCCCTGCGCCACCTCGACTGTAGGAGCCCGCACCAGCAGGTTCAGGGCCGTATCGAGCGAGAGCCACGCCCCGCCCACGCGCACGAACAGCACGCCCTGATCGTCGATCCAGACCCGCCAGCCTTCCTGCGGGATCAATCTCACCCACGCCCCGCCGGTGAACAGCACCACGTCGCCGTCCCACCCGGCCCAGGCCCCTGTGGCGCCGGCGGCCACGATGTAGCGCTCGCCCTCGACCGGGCTAGCCGGGGGCGCGGGCAGATCACGGTCCTTCGCCGAGAGCTGGACTAGGCCGTCGAGGAGGGCCAGTGCCTCGTTGACGGTGACGTGCTTCTGGGCCTGGGCGGCGGCAAGCAGCGGCAGGGCGAGATTGGGCGTGGTCATGGCGTGGCCTCCGTGATGGTGAGGGTGGTTGCAAGCGGCACGCCACGGCCCAGCGCGCCGAGCTGGAAGATGCGGACGGACAGGCTGGCGACCGGTGCGCCGAAATCGGCGGTCTGCATGGCGGCGGTGTAGAGGAAGCTCGGTGCAGTGAGACCAGTGACGGTGCGCACCACCGCACCGGCGTTCAGGATTTCCAGATCATAGCTTTCCGATGCTTCCGACATGGGCACCTCCGCCAGTACCCAGCTGTCGGACGAGAGCGCCCGATCACGGCGGAGCCAGCGGATGGAGAGGTCGCCGTTTGCCTCACGCCGCATGTGCGCCTGTGCCGGCGCAAATGGCACAAGCCCGCGCCCCGAGGGCGTGAACGCGAGCGTCTGCATGATGGCGCCCGAGGGTGCGACATTGCCCGGCCCGATGCGCCAGTTCCATGGGATGCCGAGATCGGCTTCGGAGATCGAGATGGGCTGGACGGCGGTGTCGAGGATCACCACCCGCGCACCGGTGGTCGCCGGGTTGCCCATGGCATCTTCCGTGCCCCGCTGCCCGCGCAGAAGGCGGGTGAGCCGATAGCGCCCGGTTGCCACGAGTTCCGCGTTCCCGAACTGGACGATCTCCCAGGCACCTGGCGCACTTTCCACGGCCAGCGCGTTGGCGCCGTTCAGAAGCTCGGTATCGGTGACCGAAGCCAGCGTGCCCGAGGTGAGGTCCAGTAGCAGTTCGCTGCCCGCGTCAAACCGCCAGAGCGGCCCGGTGGGCAGATCAGCGGCCAGAACCCCCATGTGCGCCGGCGCTCCGATGGTGTCGAGCAGCTGGAAGCCGGACGTGTCGACACTCCACCAGACCGCCCCGGTGCCGTACCACGGCCTCGCGAACACCGCCGCGTAAGGGCGATGCGCCGGCACCGTGTCGGCCAGCTGTGGCAGATCCATCAGAGCGATGTCAGCCGGCCCGAAGACGGTCGGCTCGGCCAGCTGCGGATCCCGACCCTTGCCCGGCGGCAGATCATAGAGCGCGGCGTCGACGCGGATCGCTTCGATCACGCGCGCCCCGGAATCGGAGATGCGGGAAATCCCATATTCGACCCGCCGCCCGTCGTGATCAAGGGCGATCACGTCACCCGGGTCCAGCGCGAGGCGCGAGGGCGGCAACCGGGCGGTCAGCGTCTCGCGCCCCACCCAGGCCTCCATCAGCGCCCGGCGGCAGCGGCGGTCGGCTTCTTCCAGCGATACCGCCAGCGGGAAGGTCTCGGAGGATACCCGCGCCGCCTGCACGGTGGACCGGCGGGCTTCGACGGTGGCCGCGTTGTATTCTTCATCGGCCCGCACCAGCTGCCATTTGAGGGCTTGGGGCAGTTCGGTCTCCTGGCCCCTGGTGAGTTCCATGACCTCGGCCTGCCCATTGCCAACCATCTGATCCGGCGCAATGGTCACAACCACTGCCCGGCCGCGGGCACGAAACACGATCTGCCCACCGCTTTCCACCGCATCGAAGCCGAAATGGCGGGCCAGCACCGCGATCGAGGCGCGGAGGCTTTCCAGCGCGGCCACGGTGAAGCCCGGCACGATGTCGGAAAGCTCGGAGACATCCACGAGGCTGTCGTCCAAACCGGCCGCCCGGCACAGGTCCCGCACCAGCGCGCCCAGCGAGACCTGCCCGAGCCGCCCGCCCATCCAGTGCCCCAGCCGCCAGTTGGCGGCGTCCGACCAGACATCGGCGCGCGCCGGGAAATCCGGAAAGGGCCGGGCATCCCAGGTCCAGAGTGCCGCCTCGCCGGTCTCGATCATCGGCGCGCCATAAACTGTTGAGACCGGGTTTTTCGTCGCATCGCCCCAATAGCCCAGCGTCGCTTCGACGTAGGCGCGCTGGATTGCCTCGTCCTGCCAGCCGCGCGAGAAGTACGGCAGGGCGCTTTCCGAACTCTTCGGATCGTAGAACACGTTCGGCTGGTTGGTGCCGCGATCCACGGCGGGGCAGCCGAACTCGGTGAAGCGGATCGGCTTGGCTTGCGGCGCCCAGCCGGTGGTGGACTGGCCCCAAGGCAGCACCTCGACGCCGTAGACCACGATGTCCTCGCCCGCGGTCGCCGAGCGCGGCCCGATGCGGAACCCCGCCGAGCCCGACAGGCCCGCAGTGACGTCAAGGGTGATCTTCCACAGACCCGGATACACTTCCGTCTGGCTGGTGGCATTGATCACATGCGCCCCGGCCGCGGTGCTCTCCCACCCACCGATGGTACCAAAGAAGGACGCATGATCGGCGCCCGCGCCCAGCGCGAGATAGAGCGCGAAGTCCCCCGAACTGCCCGGAGCCACGAATGCCGCGATGGTCACCCGCTCGCCGGCCGTGAGCGTCCGATACCCCGGCGTTGCCCCGTGCCAGGTAGCCCCGTCAGAGGCGACGAGCGCTGGACTGGTAAACGGCCCGAAACTGCCGGTGGTGGCCGTGATGGTGACCGAGGACGGGTTCTTCGCGTAGGAACTCGGGTCGGCGCAATTCTGGAACCAGCCGAAGCGCACGCCGGCCAGGCGATCATGGTGCAGGTTCTGCCACCAGCTCCGCATGTCCTTCGGACGGAACAGCCATGGCTCGCCGTAGAAGCCGTCGCTGATCGGCGTCCTGACCTGCGCATCACGGTCGGCATCGGCAGCATAAAACCAGTCGTAGCCCTCGCCGCCCTCGATGTTGGCCTTGAGATAGTCGAGATCCCGCACGGATGCCCAGCCGGCCTGGGCGTCCGCGTGATCGGTGCTGTCGCGCCAGTCGGAAAGCGGCAGATAATTGTCGATGCCGATGAAGTCGATGGCCGGGTCGGCCCACAGCGGATCGAGGTGGAACAGCGCATCTCCGGAGCCGTCCTGCGGCTGGTGGCCGAAATACTCGCTCCAGTCGGCGGCATAGCTGATCTTCGTGCCGGCCCCTAAGATCGAGCGCACGTCGGCGGCCAGCTGCTTCATGGCCGCAACCGCCGGATATGTGGTGGCGCTGTCGCGGATAGTGGTGAGGCCGACAAGCTCCGAGCCGATCAGGAAGGCGTCGACACCGCCCGCCGCCTTGCACAGATGCGCGTAGTGCAGGATCATCCGCCGGAAGCCCCAGTCATTGCCGCCGGTCCAGGTGACACTCTCGCCGCTGACCGCGAAATCGGAGATCTGCGCGTTGCCGAAGAAGGCAGATACCTGCGTGGCCGCATCCGCCGTCTTGTCGACCGTGCCGGCAAACCCCGTCGCCGGCGAACAGGTGATGCGCCCGCGCCAGGGATGGGCCGGCTGGCCGACCGTGGCGGCATTGTCGCTGTAGGGATCGGGCAGGCTGTTGCCCTCCGGAATGTCCATCAGCAGGAAGGGATAGAAGGTCACCCGCAGGCCGCGGGCCTTCATCTCCTGAATGGCCTGTACCACCGAGAAATCCGTCGGCGTCCCGCCATAGTTGGTCCTGCCATCGGTATCCAAGCTGATCAGGTGGGCGCCGGCGCGATCCACCCCGTTCACGGACCATGTCTTCGGCGTGGTCGTCTTTGTGGCGGTCTCGACGCCGGGCTTCAGCTGACAGTTGCCCGCGCGCAGGTCGAGGCCGAACCAGCTTACGACCAGAGAGACATTCCCGATATTGGGCGCCGCCGCCTGCAGGTTGTCGAGCGATGCCAGGATGTCAGGCTGGCCGGTAGCGTTGTTCACGTTCTCGGAGGTCGTGTTGCCGCCTGAACCCCGGGTGATCGGCTCGGTCGCGTAGACGAACTCGCCGGAGCCCGGAATAATGGTGATGGACCTGACCATCCTCTCGGCTGTGTCCGCTTCCAGCAGCGGCCGGAACACCTCGAAGGAGAGCTGTGGGATGCGGTTGCCGAAGGGCGTGAGGTCGAGATCCTCGAACATGACGTAGGCGGTGCCCCGGTAGGCCGGGGCATTGCCTGTGCCCATCCTGGCCTCGATGAAGGGATCGGGCATTTGCGTCTCGTCGCCCTTGTAAAGCCGCCAGGTGACGCCCGACAGATCCAGCGGCTTGCCGTCCGCCCACACCCGCCCGATGCCGGAGATCGGCCCTTCGCAGAGCGCCACGGCGAAGGACGCGGTGTAGCTGTAGGTCGTGGTGGTGACCTTCGGCCTGCCGCCCTTGCCGCCACCCGAGGTCGAGGTGCTGACATGCTCGGTGAAGTCGGTCGCCCATATGATGTTGCCTCCCATGCACATCCGGCCCCAGATGCGCGGGATCACCGCGCCTTCGGTGGATGTGGTGACGGCAAGGTTTTCCAGCCGCGCACCCTCGATCCGCTGGCCGGGCGCCAATGATGAGACGATCCAGCTGTCGACCAGCGATCCCGCCATGGAGCCGATGACCCCACCGATGACGGCCGAGGACACGCCAAGGATGCCGCCGCCGATGGATGCCCCGATTGCGGAGCCGGCGGAGGCGAGAAGGATCGAGGCCATGGGTCAGCTCACTGGAAAGCGGAAGGCGAAGGCGATGCGACGGCGCCAGGGGTCGGTCATTGGCTCTTCGATGACCCCGGTACGCTCGTAGGCGTGAATGAAACGGGTACGCCCGCTGCGGTACGAATGCCCACCATGATCGCACCGCGACGACAGAATCCCCGCATGCTTGGCAATCGCCCCCCGGCGCATTCGGAACAGCACCACGTCGCCGGTGCGGACCTGGGCAACGGCAACCTCCACCATCGCCGCCCGTGCAGCCTCGGCCAGCACCTCGACAGGGCCGGTCTCGCCCCAATCCCTTGAATACGGTGGCACCGGCATCGGTTCCGGGCCGACGACTTCCCGCCACACGCCCCGGATCAGCCCGAGGCAGTCGCAGCCGACGCCCTTCACCGACGCCTGGTTGTGATAGGGCGTGCCGATCCAGCTTCGTGCGGCGGCAACCACCGCGGCGTTTCCTGATGGGCTTCGAGTGGCGGAAGATTTGGATTTGGTACCTTTTGGCATCATTACCGATCTGTATGCTCCGTAATACCGCACGTTGGTGGGCGTTTGATCCTTATTTGATGCTAGATTATGACATTAACAGGTATTATTTAGTAAGTGTAATCCCGCTTGGAGGCAAATCATGAAACAACCCATCCGCCCAGCAACACTGAAAGCCATGCGCGAACGTCGGGGGCTGTCGCAAGCAAAGCTTGAGGCCCGCAGCGACGAGATGCGCCTGAAGGTCGGCATCGCCACCATCAAACGCATTGAGACTTGGACCAAAACCGATGTGTACATGGCCAGTACGGCTGTTGCGGAAAGGCTGGCGAAAGTTCTCGGCGTCGCTGTCGAAGACCTGGCCAAAGAACCCTCGGCCGACAGCTTTGATCGGTCAAAAAAGCTCAGAAAGCTTGGCATGCGGCAATTACGCGCGGCTGTGCACGAAAACACTTCCCTTGCCTTCCGGATGGTCGAACATCTTTATGGCATCCCGGTTCGGGCACAGATCGAGATGGCGCCGCTCTGCATGGCACTTCTGGCTGAAGGCAGCCTTGCCTGGCGCAGAAAGAGATTGGCCGAAATCGAGCAGAAAGCAGAAGAACTCATGTCGCTCGGTGGCGGAAACTTTTCCTTCGCCCATGCCGTGTACCGTACGCAGGACGCCGCCTGCGAAGAGGAAGAGTCAATCCGCAAGCGCGACGTGTTCGGCCGGGAAGTCGCCGAAGACACCTACGATCTGGGCTACGATCCAAACACCAACAACCCCTTTGCCGACTACCTGAGGGAACTGGCGCGGAACCTGGACGAGGCGGATTTCGCACTGGACCCCGACGGTATTCGCGAAATTGGTCTCCACGGTTTCCCGGAATATCGGATCGGCGCGGTGATGCTGGATGAACTTACCGGCGGCAACGCGGACGCGGAATACGCGCTGGCATGCGGCCACGTCAAGCTTGCCGACATCCCGGATGAGTTGCTCGGCGAAGACAACACCGAAAAGCGCATCGAATGGATCGTATCGCATATCCCTGAAGAGGAACTGGCGGATCGCAGGGAGGCGCGGGCAGAACTCCAGAAGCTGTTTTCCAGCATCGACATAGATATCTCGACGAGCGATCGCGATAACCAAGGGGGGCATTCAAAGTGATTCACGATATTGCACTCACCAATCATGCAGAACAGCGAATGCGACAAAGAGGAATCCGTGACGCCGACATCGGCCTGTTGCTGACAGTCGCGGAACGTGTTTCCGAAGATGCCCTTTTGCTCACCCGGCAGAGGGCCGCTCGGGAAATCGAGCGTCGTCGTCGCGAAATCCAGCAGCTCGAGAGGTTGCGCGGGACCAGGCTGATCATCGAAGATGGTGCGCTCGTCACCGTCTATCATGAGCATCGCTCGGGAAACCGCGCCAAGCGGGCGTTTCGGAACAGGAGGAAATCATGAATACGGAAGTTCATTTCACGGCAGGAATTCTCGTACCTCTTGATGAGCAGACAGTGGCAAGGCTTCTGTCGCAGCAAAATGCCGGCGAGTCCCTTGCCGATGTGATTGATCGCCTGTGTTCTCGTGAAGAGGCGACCGTTGATTCCCGCGTGATGCCCACCGCGATCGAGCCGATGGCGGGGAAGTACAAGGCGACGTTTCTTGGAGAAACCGTCAGTGGAGAAACCCTGCCTGCTCTTTTCTCACGGATCGTCGACATGGTCGCTGAGATCGACCCGGCCGCACTTGAAAGGCTGGCAAACATGAAGGCTCGGACCCGGAGATATGTTGCCCGGACCAAAGAAGTGATCCACCCGGGCCGCCCCGACCTTCCAGTCATGCGCACTCGCACGGGCTGGTGGATCAGCGCGAATGTGGGAACGGAAGACATTGCCCGGAACCTGCGTGCGCTTGCAGACGCTGCAGGGCTGTCTTTTGGGCGCGACATTCGATTTCCTTCAGGCAAGGATTGATCACAGCACACCCCCGGTATTCGAATCGCCCTTGGCCGCGTACCGGATCACGGTGTCCTGGCCCGGAATGTGCGGGAAGCCCCGGAAATTGGCCGCGTTGGCGAACTTGGCCTTGCAGGTCTCGAAGGTCTTGTCGCAACCGGCGGTGATGTCGAACGTATCTCCCACAGCAATGGCCGGCACCGGGGCTCCCAGCAGTGTGATGGTCACGTCCGTCGATCCCACCGCGTGGGTCATGATCTCGGCCTTGCGCCCCGCATTGGCGCCGCCGGTCCAGGTGAGCATGCCCAGCGCGAACCAGCCGTCGGCGAAGCCCGAGAGCCCCGAGGTGGTGAAGGCCCGGTCGCTGTCGACCGTCACGACCGTTCCGCTACCCTTGTAGGCGGGATCATTCAGATTCACCCCGCAGCGCGCATCGCCGAGCGCCGCGTCGCAGCTCGCCTGAAATGTCCGCCCGACGCTCTGACCCAGCACATGGGCCAGCGGGCGCATCTCGGCCACGAACTGCACCTGCCCGCGGCGCACCTGGCCGATGGCACCCCGGCGCATCAGCACGCGCTGACTTACGTCCTGCCAGTTCACGCGCCAGATCTCGACCGCCGCATTGTCCCAGCGCCCGTCGAGAATGTCGGTCTCGGTAATGGTGGTGGAGGTCAGAACGCCTTCGGCATCCTGCGCATCGACCGAGAGGTCAGAGCCGGAGCGGATTTCTGAGGCGGTGAAGCCGGATTCCGGCTGAAACGTCGTGCCGTCAAACGTCAGCGCCAGGTCATGGTCGGTGAAGCCGAACACCTGCCCGTCTGAACGGGTCAATCGCCAGCACCAGGCAAGTGTTGTGGTGCCGCCGTCGAGATGGGCCTGCAGGCCAGTGGGGAGGGTCTTCATCGGCAGGTTCCCGTCATGCGGTCGTCGAGATCGGCGATCCAGCGTGCCCAGGTTGGCGGGACGGTGGCAATGGTCTGCGCCGGAGGTCGCGCGAGCCGCGCCTCGCCATAGGCCGCGCAGCCCGCATCACCAGCGCCCATCGTTGCGGCGCAACCGCTCAGCAGGATCAGAATTGCGACCGTCGCGAACCGCCTTGCGCCCCGCCTCCAGCTTTCTGAGCGTCTCTTCATATGCATCGCGTTCGGCCTCCCGTTTACGTGCGCGCTTTCCCTCCACACGGCCCCAGAGGCGGCCGAGCACCAGCCCCCCGAGCGCGCCCAGCGCTGCCACCAGCCAGATCAGGACCTCAGCCATCGCCCTGTTCTCCCCGTGCCGCGGCGACACACAGGGCGACGACCAGAACACCAAGGCAGCCGCCCAGGATGAATCCTGCAAGAAACTCAATCATCGCCGCGGAACCCCCGTTCGATCCGATCGCGCAGGCCGATCAGGCCGAGACCGAGGAAGATCAGCCCGGCGGGCGAGGCGTCACCGGTGCCGGCGAACAGCGCCACGAGGCGGGACAGTTCGCCCAGCGCGCCCGTGGCGGGCAGGGCAACGGAGGCGATGCCGGTGAGCATGGCAAGGCACCCCGCCCACCATGTGAGCGAGGTCGGTCGGATGTAGCGCATGGGGATCAGCTCCTTTTGAACAGGCGAGAGAGGATGGTGGCCAGCCGGGCGAGAAACCCGGTCGGCATAGCGGGTTCGAATGTGGATGGGGGCGGTGCTGGCGTCGGGCGAAGCAGCGACAGGGCCTGCGTCTCGGTGAGCCGACGGACGCGGCGCGAGAAGTCGACGCGTCCCTGCGCGTCTACGCCCCAGACCGGGATCGGACCGCTGGGATAGCGGCCATCGCGGAACAGGTCCCGCTCGGCTTCGCGCCGCGAGATCACCGAGGCCGGCCGCCGCCAGTACAGAAACGCGTTGGCGGCGCGGGCGCGATTGCCCGTATTGAGATGCCGGGTCAACGCCGCCCGGGCAATGCCGCTGGTGTTGTAATGGAAGCTGACCAGCGCATCGAATTCGTGGGGCTCGAGCGGAACCGTGATGGCGCGCCGTACCTCGGCTTCGTATCGCTCGAGATCGGAGCGGAACAGGTGGAACGCCCTGCGGATCGCGGCGTCGATATCTGCGGGCATGCCCCGGGGCATGATGGCCGGGTCCGGGTCACCGGCGGCTACCGTGTGACCGATCCCGAAGGTCCAGGTGCCGGTGGCATCGAGATAGGGTGCGGGCACGATACCCTCGTGCCGGGCAAGGGCCAGCAGCCCGCGGTTGGTCATTCTCTGTGCGGTCATCTGCGAACCTCGATGAGCGGAATGGAGGTGATGGAGCCGAGGCGCTCGATGTCGAGCGTCACATCCAGTGTGTCGGTATCGAAGCGGACCGGCACGTCAAACTCGAAACCTGCGGTGATAATGGCGCCCGATGCAGGGGCGGTGGTGAAGGTGACGATGCCGGTCGTGGTGTCGACCGACCAGCCGGAGGATTGAACGCTCCCACCGACGGCGACCTTGACGGTGCCCGCGACCGGCTTGGTGATGTTGCGGGTCCAGCTCTGGCTGCCGGAGGTGTAGCTCTTCGTCAGCTGAAACGCGGTTTTCGTGCCGTCCCCGGTGCCGATGTTCTGATCGGTCGCCGCCGGTGTCTGCGACGGCAGGCAAGACTTGTAGTCCGCCCAGTCCTTCCAGCGGAAACCGTAGAGCCGCCCGTTCCGCGCCTCAAAAAAGGCCACCACGGCCGCGAGGTCGTCGGCACGGCGGATACCGTAGGCAGCGTCATAGCGCTGACGGGAGTTTGCCCAGTTGGCGTTACGTTCCTCGTCGCCCGAGGCAAGTTCCACGATCTGCGTGCGCCGTTCTGGCCCGCCGCGCGCGCCACGGCTGATGTTGTCGGGGAAACGGACTTCGTGGAAAGCCATGGCCTACATCCCCCTCCGGCCGAGCGACACCGCGCGGGCAATGTCGGCGGCAACCTGGGCGCGGCTCTGCCGGAAGCTCTCGGCGTCGCGGGTCTGGATATTGATGGTGATGTTTTGGGAGCTGCCCGCACCTGCTGCCACCTCGCGCCGGGACAGGACACGCTCGCCCCTTTGCAGGATCGCCGGAACTTCGTCCGGTCTGAAACCCGCCCACCCACCGCCGTGCATCCGGGGCGCGCCGGCGAAGGCCATCACCGGCACCACGCGCTGGGGCGCTGTTGCGCCCACCATGCCGCCCGCGTGCATCACCGGCGCAAAAATGCTTCCCAGACCACCCAGCGCGCCGGCCAATGCATTGGCCAGCGGCCCGAGGATGAACCGGCGCGCCGAAAGCTGCGCCAGATCGGCCAGGATCGAGGTCACCAGCGAGCGGAAGTCGAGCTTGCCGGTGCGCACGAACTCGCCGATGGCCTGCTCCGCGCTGCGGAAGGCACTCACCAGCGTGTCGCCGAGTCCTTTGCCAAGTTCCATCGCCCTGCTCGCGTAGTTCTTCAGCGACGTGGTAGCGGTTTCCCATGCAGCCTTCGCGACATCGGCCGCCTCGTCGGCAGCACTGCCGGCCCGGGCGACGCTCGTGGCCAGCCGCCCGGCGGCATCAACGGTGCGGTCCAGTGCTTGCGCGCCATCATCCCCCGCGCCCTTCATCGCGTCGCGCAGGGCAGTCATCGATTCCAGGGGCCGCGTGATATTGCCGGCAAGAATATCCGCCTGATCGCCCAGGTTGCCGGCGTAGTAGCGGAACTCGTCTGCCGTCCTGCGCAGCTGGTCCACGGCCTGGCCGGCAAAGGCGGCATCCAGCCCGATATCCATCGCCAGCCCGTCCATGCCAGGGATCTTGAACAGCGCGCCCGAGATGGTCTTGAGAAACCGCGCCCATTTGTCCTGCATGGCGGCGAGCGCATCGAACCAGGTGGCCTTGAGGCGGTTGCCGACGGCGCGCATGCGCAGCACGATGCTCCACGCCCCGTCGCCGATGCGGGTCCAGACCTCGACCGCTACGTCCTTGAGCAGGCCGAGTGCGGTGCCAAAGCCGCCCGCGCCGCGCGCGAGCCGCCCGAACCAGTAGATCAGTTCCCCGGCCCCGACGATCAGCGCCCCGATCCCGGTGCGGATGATGGCCGCGCGCAGGACCTTCATGGAAAGCGCCAGCTTGCCGACACCCAGCGCCGCGGCGGAGAGCGAGGCGACGAGACGGACGCCCAGAACGCCGGCAAAGATGGCGGCGATGGTGGCCAACTCACCGATATGATTGAACAGCCCCTTGATGGCGCGCCCGAGCGGGCCGGTAGTCTTGCCGACAGCCGCAAAGACATCCGCCATTGCCTCAAGCGCAGGTGCCGCGGCGACGGCCAGCTGGTTGGCAATGCCACGCCACAACAGCCCCATGCGGGCGAGCGCATCATTGGTACGCTGGATCCGGGCGGCGTCCTGTTCCGACACCGCCACCCCGAAATCCTCCACGTCCTTCGTGGCCTGTCTGAGCGTGGCACTGTCGATGCGTGAGAAGATCAGGCCTGCGCGCGCGCCGAAGATTTGCGAGGCGACCGCGGCGCGCTGTGCCGCAGGGATGTATTTCTGGATCGCGCCCTGGATGGTGGCGAGCTTCTCGTCGATCGTCAGCTTCGCAAGATCAGAGGCCGACAGGCGCAACTGCTCGAGTGCCTTCACCGCCGGGCCTGTCCCCTGCGCCGCCTGGCTCAGGCTTTTGGTCATCATGATGGTGGCCTGCTCGACCTCTCCCTGCGACACGCCCGCGAGATCGGCGGCGCGCGCCAGCACCTGCAGGCTTTCGGTGGTGGTACCGAGCGAGGCCGCGAGCTTGGCCTGTTCGTCGATCACCTGCAGCCCCGAACGCACCATTGCCACTCCGGCGCTGACCGCAGCGGCGGCCATGATCCCGGCGGCGATCTTCGCGCGCCGCGCAAACTTCGCCAGCTTCGCATTGGCGATCTCCATCTCGCGCGAGGCCTTGCCAAAACCGCGCTTGCCAGCGTCACCGATGCCCTCGAGCTCAGCCCGCACCTGCTTGCCACCCACCGCAGCCAGGCGGACGCTGACGCGTCGTTCAGCCATGTTCCTGTTCCAATCGTTCGTTGAATTTGGCGACCATTGCCGCTTCGATCGCGGGCAGAAGCTCCGCAACCGCGACGCCTGGCACGCCCAGCGCCCCGGCCAATGCCAGCGCCGCGCCCATGTCCCAGCCGATGATCGCGCCAGAGGGGGCGATGCGCAGCTGCCCGCCGAGACGGCCGACAATGTCCCAGATCTGCATGCCGTCAAGGGTCTGCGGCCCGTTCAGGACTTGCGGGCAGTCCGAGCAGATTTGTGGGCAGGCCGCGCAATATCCCTCGCCCCCGCCGAAGACCCAGTCGGCGAGGGCGGTGAGGCGTTTTTTTCCTGCTCCAGCAGCAGGCCTTTTGCGACATAGCCGGTCTGGAAGGCTTCAAACAGCGGCCAGAGGTCGAGCAGGGCCTCGATGGCCTCGGGGCTGACGGGGATGGGATTGCCCTCGGCATCGCCAACACCCTCCCAGTCAAGCACCGCAACCCGGGCCAGCGCCTTGGCGAAGGCCAGTGCGCTTCCCTCGTCGCCTGCATTCTCGTCCAGCGCCTGTACCGCCGGGTCATTGCGCGCGGCTACCATCATGGCGGTGGTCAGTGGGCGCAGTTGCACCCGCACCCCATGACCGAGATCCAGCCACGTGGGTTCATTGGAAAGATCGAGTTTCAGCATGGTCAATAACTGCTCACCTGGTTCTTGAGAACGATTGTGCACATCTGCCCGGCCACGGAGTCGTAGGCCGCCTGCCAGTCGAAACTGGCCTGGATGCCCTGCGGCCCCTGGATCTCGATGCGTGGACGCGGCAGGTAGACCGCGTGCGCCGTGATGGTCAGGTTGACATTGGCGGAGATCACCCAGGAGAACTCCAAAGACGCGGAACTGCCATTCAGCGCCTGATCCATCAGCGTGGTGTCGGCGAAGCGCACATCGATCTTGCCAGTCAGCGCGGCAATGGAGGGATCGGCCCCGTCGATACGGCCATCGCTGCGGATGGTCTCGATGCGCTCGACGTTGTTGGAATAGGTCAGGTCGGCCGAGACGATATTGCCCAGCGCCGTGCCGTTGCGCTTGATCGCGCCGTTGAAGTGGCCGAAGCGCTGCAGCGCATAACCGGTGGGCGTGCCGGCCGCCGAGGCGGTGGCCACGTTCTCGCCTTGGGCCACCAGCTTCACGTCAGCCGTTAACAGGCCGGAGCGCTGCATTTGCAGGCTCAGCTGATCCAGCACGCAACCCGTGTACATGGCAAAACGCGGGATCTCGGGCATCGCCACCTCGATGGCCATGCTGGGGAGGTCCCACGAACCCGACTTGAAGGTGTGAGTCTTGTTGGAAGTCCCGGTGGTGGTGGGATTGCCGAACGCCGCCTTGAGCCAGAAGCCGAAGGCCTCGGCGTCCAGTGGCACCTTGATGTCGCCATCTGCCGTCACCGCATCCTTGATCGGGGCCAGCGGGTCGCGGCCGTAGCCGAGCAGTTCGGAGGCAAGCAGCGGCTGTTCGGCCCCAAGCGAGGCGCTGGCAAAGGGCATCTGCATGAAGCCGGAGGCCGGCGCGGTGCCATAGGTGGTTTCGAACGCGGCCGCGAGCTGCGACCGCGCGCCTTGGGCGCGGGGCATTGTTCAGTCCTTTCGGTTGATGTGGAGATCAAGTTAGGGGATCGGCCGTGGTGTAGTGCAGGATTACCGGCACGACCGCGGCCTTCAGGCTCGCCGCGCCCTCGACGGGCAGATCGACGGGGCGCGGCGCTTCCGCCTCGACCCAGTCGCAAAGCCCGCCCAGCGTGCGGTCGGCGGAAAGGGCAGAACCGATATCGGAGACCAAGGTGTCGAAGGCAGCATCGCGCTCGGCAGGCGTCTTGCCCTGCATGACTACCTCCAGCTCCGCGCGGTGTTCATAATGATACCGCAGCGGCGACAGCGTCACCTCCGGCTCGCCGGGTTCGCCATCGCGCAGGATCACAAGTCCGCCTGCCGGCACGCGCTCGGGCAACAACTCGCTGCGCAGGACGGTGGCGGGCACGGTTTGCAGCGTCGCAAGCAGGGTGTGCAGGATAGTTTCTCGGGGTGTGGGCATGATTGTTTCTGGTTCTTGTGGCGGTTGATAGAGTTCGGGATTTCGGCCCAAGTACGACTGCGAGAACGGCGTTTGCGACATCTGCGAGCGGATCGGCAGGACTTTATAATCGTCGATTCGATGGGCGGAGGGCAGACTTTCTATGTGGCCTGATCGATTGATTGGTTGGGTCACCATTCTTCAACAGGTCACAGGCAATTTGTCCTGACAAACCCACATCAATTGTCAGACGCAGCCGCATATGTGTGAGGCATCAACGAATGGAGATGCTCATGCGAACCAACCATCAAATTGTCATTAACTGGCACGTAACCGAAGCCTGTAACTACCGGTGTCAGTATTGCTATGCGCATTGGACGCGCCCCGATTCATCCGAGCTTTGGCGTGATCCTGTTTCTTGCGATGCTCTGATAAATGAGCTTTCGCAGTTCTTCCTCGCGGATACCACCATCTGGGCGAAAAGCCATAATATCCCGGCCCGGCTCAACATTGCGGGTGGTGAACCGACGCTTTGGCAAGATACTCTGCTCCGCACAGTGAATCTTGGCGCAGAAAATGGTTTTGAGATCAGCCTGATCAGCAACGGAAGCCGGCCGAAAACTCTTCTCGCGATTGCTGAGAAGAGTTCATTACTTGGCATCAGCGTTGACGCTACCGATGCAGATCGAAACGCTAGGATCGGGCGTGCGGATCGTAAAGGCATCCAGATTGCCAATAGCGATTTGATCAAGTTGGTGCGCGACCTGCGTGCAAAAAACCCGAACTTGAAGATCAAGATCAATACCGTCGTGAATGCGGAAAACGTGAGCGACGATTTTTCATCGTTCATCACTGCCATCGCACCAGACCGCTGGAAAATCCTCCGTATGCTTCCTTCTTATACTGATGCCCTTGCTGTCGATGCCGAGGCATTCCGGCGGTTTGTCTCACGTCACCGTTCGGTGAAGCCCGTCCCGTCTGTTGAAGACCATGAGGAGATGTCGCGTTCCTACCTGATGATCGATCCGCATGGGCGCTTTTTCCAGAACAGGCCCGACGGTAAGGGCTATGATTACAGCGCCCCGATACTGGAGGTCGGTGCGGCTGCCGCGTTCTCGCAGATCCCGTTTTCTTTGGAAAAGTTCCAGCGGCGCTATCGCATGTCGGAGGTATGGGCATGAAGTACTGCGCAAACAAGGACTTCAACTGCGAGATCCGCAAATTGGTTCGCAAGAGATGGCGTTTTGTGAGGCGACGCAAGCACGGACTATTGATATCACCGTGCGGGGGAACGGTTTGCGTGCCAACGACACCAAGTGACAGACGCGCGCTCAGGAATTTTCAACGCGATGTCAGGCATGCGACTAAGTGATTGGCGTCCCGGCCTGGAAGATGGAAATCCGTTGTGGGACCTTACTCGACCGCTTTCAATACCTCGCTCAACGCAAGGTCAAACACGCGGTCGGGATCGGACACGCCACCCTTCACAAGGTACTGATGGCTTCGAGTGATAAAGCTGACATAACAGAGGCCAAGATCGAGGCGCTCATGCAGGTCGCAACCCACCTCGCCCACATGTGACTTTTCAACCGATCGTTCGAGAGCTTGGCGCATTTTTGGGAGCGGAGGGCAAACCCGTCCATTGGCAACCTTGGACCATTCAATACGAATGTTTTCGGCATATTCCGGATGCAGGCGCTCATCGAGTTGGTTTGAAAGCGACTGGTAAAATTCGGTCTTGGTGCGATAGCCCAACCTGTTTCGCGCAGTGTCCATCCATCGACCCAAAGCAAGCCGTGGTCCTTCACGATCTGAGCTTCCCAAAACAAGGCGTTTCATCATAACCAGCGCATCGTTCTTATTCGGCATTGTTTCGAACAGAAAAGCAAGAAGCAGCAGGGTTGCGACATATATGTGGAGGGGTGCCATCGCGCTTTCTGAATCTCCAGTATTGCTCCCCAACACCCGATCGGCACAATTGTGATATAGCACTGCACCACTAGCAGAACTCGGAACTCTGCGTAGCTCGGCCGCGAAAGCTTGCACCCCATCCCTGCGGGCAACAGAATGAAGGTTATTTGACGCACCCACGACGTCACGCAACAGCGCAACCGTTTCCGGGGCGAACTGGCGAATGGTGCTCTCTGCGAACCCCCACGGCCCCATGGCAACCACATCGGGCGGTACATTCGCCGGGTCCGGGATGCCCAGTTGATGATGCTCTAAAGAAAAGTCACATAGCTTGTTAAAAGCCTTTTCGGTCATTCCTCCGCTGAGGCGCGCCCGGTCATAGGCACGTCGAAGAGCCTGATTCCCTTCTGGCCCTGGGAGCTGTGGGCCGAAAAAGTGATCCTTGATTGAAACCCCGAGCATGGCGGCATAGTCATCCGGATCAAGCAACAGTCGCAGATACCGGTCGATTTCGACATTTTCGTTCTGCGCCATATTTTTCTTCATGGATTACAACCTTCGCAACTGAAAATAGTAGAACTATTCTCGGGTTTCCCGGAGCGGACAGGCCATATTGAGACAACCCTGTGGCGACTCTTGGACATCTATCATCGCAGGATTCTGCATGGAGGAGGGTCCCAAAGCGGTTACACGCGCCGAGCCACCACGGATTCGCAGGGTGGATCAGCACAGCTTCCAATTGATCTCTTTATGTTATGGCAACCAGAGCATTTCGGAAGTGCGGAACCTGTGCGTTGCCGTCAATGATGCATTCCGTAGCTTCCACAACTTTTAGGGCTTCTATCCATCTCTCACCGCAGACAGATCAAAGAGTGGCCCCGGGTCGATAGCACTAATTGTGCTGTGTACCATAAAGTCTGGCCCCGACGCGACCCTGGCCTCCTGTTCGTGCCCGACAGCCTAACAATCGTTGCCCTCCCATTTTTCGACAATCAGCCCCGGCACCTTGCCCGCAACCCTCTCCACATCCCGCGCCAGATCGAGCCGCTTGCGCAGCTTGACCTGCGGCACCAGCAGGAAGATCGGCACGGTGGCGCGGCCCCGGCCGGTTTTCGAGCGCGACGCCACACCGAGCCCCCGGCTGCTGAGCCGCCCATCGGCGACGAGCAGGCTGGGCCCGCGCCGGCGGTAGACGAAGCGCAGGCGCATGCCGCGCCGCCTTTCCCATTCGCCCGGGGTCAGGCGCGCGCCACCGCGGCCCTTGCCTGCGGCGGGCAGCGGGATTGCCAGCCAGAAGCCAGCCTTCGAGCGGATCAGCACGCCCCGGTCATGGGCCGAGAGGATCTCGGGCGCGTTTGACCACACGAAGGCGGCGGCGTCGAGGCTGTCGGTGTGCTGCGGATAGGTGCGGTTGCGGATCGTGCGCGGCAGGCGATGACCCAGCCCTGCGCTCGCGATCTGCTGGCGCCATGCCTGCTTCAATTCGCCCCCGGCCTCGGCCATCGCTGCCTTCACGGCCCGCTCCCCGGCCTTCAACTCGGCGTGCAGCATGGCCACGAGATCAGGCTCGAAGTCGACCTTGAGTTTCATCTGACCACATTCATGGCATTCAGGTGGTGTCGCTCAGACCGAAGATGTCTATTGCCGCACGTGCGAACCGATACGGCTCGAGTTGAGGGAGCCGCGCCCTGGAAAGGTTCAGGCCGAATTCGGGCTTGCTGGCTTTTCCTTCATAATCTCGATCAACGAAGAGTTTGTCCGGTTGCGTCCAACGTGATGCCGGGATGAGATATTGGTCTGGCGTACGGCTATCTTCGAACAGGGTGAGAGCAAGAAGGAGATTTGGCCGCAGGCGAAAGACCTCTTTGTGAACAAACACGTAGTTGAGTTTCCGAACGGATTTCACCTGCACATCCCAATATCTGTCCGGCTCCTGCCGTACCACGAAATCGATCCCGCGATCATCGACTTCGGCGGAATAGACATCGAGGCCCAGCATCACGAATTGCATTTTGGTGTAGTATTCGGCGTATCGGCCTATTTGCAGATGATTCAGCCGGCTCCAATCGTGTTTCAACCAAACCTCCAGAATTAATTAAAGTGCGCCGTCAAGACCTGTCTACGCCAGCACCAGTTCGAGCGTCCAGAGCAAGCGATCCCGGTCCCGCTTCGGCTCACCCTGGATAGTGAAGTTTTCGGTGCCAATGCTGATACCATCCCCCGGCTTCGGGTTGGGCATCTCGGAGGTTCGCACATCGACCAGCGTTGTGTCCGACAGGATCTGCGCAGACCCGAAAGAGGTGACCTCGTCCGGCGCCTTGCGGATCACGCGGATGGGCTGTGGTGCGCCACCGGCCGGATACCAGGTGGCGTCGACCGCCATGTTGATATCCGCGAAGATCGCATCCATGGCCG
>Ga0256841_1001152_pt1 | contig 23990 bp, 22 predicted proteins | sample 356308metaG_FD_185971 | JGI IMG/M metagenome (GOLD analysis project Ga0256841, IMG submission 185971) | Hydrothermal vent microbial communities from Mid Atlantic Ridge, Atlantic Ocean - 356-308 | ecosystem: Environmental > Aquatic > Marine > Hydrothermal vents | place: Atlantic Ocean: Mid...
TGTTGTGTCCCGGGTTTATTAATTATCCCAATTTAAGTCCTTTGTGAGACCTATGAAACCTTTTTGAACCAATTGAGCCAATTATGAGCCAATTAAAACATATACGGTTCCCGCTTCAACATCTCCATATCTTTTCAGTAATTCATGTTTATCAACTAATTCTGTCAAATATCTTGTTGCAGTAGCCTTTGATATTGAATGTAGTTCTTGTTGAACTAAACTCCGGCAAACCTACGTCGCTTTTTTTGCTGTTTGCCGGGGTTTAAAATTCAACAACGGGTATTCAAACCACGAGCAATGATTATCTTGCCCGGTTTATTAATCCTCAAAATTTTTATTATTAGCAAAAGTACAATTTATTAGCAAGCCTGCAAAGAAATTTCGGGTTTTAGAGAAATGAGCGAAGAATTTCAGAACAACTGACCCGATTGGAAAATGGGATATGCCCGTTTTGTGAGTTTTTCTTTGTGTTTTCTTTGAGCCTTGGTGTCTTTGTGGCTAATTTTCCGCTATTTTGCCACTAAGGCTCAAAGACACTAAGAACCTCTAAGGCATCCGGAAACAAATTTTGAAAGACAGGATGTTAAGAGAAAGATATCAGAGGATGGAAAAAACGGTACGAAAAAATACTACACTTAATTGTCGGTAAAAAGTCAGCCAAAACTCTTCCCTTTGGTACACCAAGTTTGTTTTTCATTTGTTGTGTAGTTCTTCCAAATAAAGCTTGGTCTCCTTTGCTTCTTATTAATCCGAAATTGGCTAATTCGGTTCTAACAGTGCCACGCATTTCGGAAAGTTCCTTTTCTGATAAAGTTAATTTTTGTCGCGCTTTTAATCTTTTCCAATCTTTAATTCTTTTTTCAATAAGTTCAAATTTTCTTGTTTGAATTGCAAAATAATTTTGAGCAAAAGCAATTTCTTCTTTTCTTGGGTCGCCATTTTGAGCTATCAAATAACAAGCGTACCTTGTTAGGATAATATCATTTATTTCTCTTTCCGTTCCCGAACCTATTTTAACCATTTTCCCGACGTCGGCAAAATGGTCTGAAATGTTATTACCACTTGCTTCACAAGAAGTTTTAGCTTTGTTTATGGTTTTACAATTAACAAAACGGAGCAAATTTAAAAGTAATAATTTAAAATTCAAATTTTTATTGAAAAAGATTATGCTATTTTACAATAATTTGGTGGGATTATAAATTATAGTTCTCAAACTTATTTAGACACTAACTAAATATTACGATAAGGTTAATAAATAATATTGTGTAATTGTTTGTAATCGCTAAAGGTTTACTACTTTTGCAACTGTTATTTAATTCACAAAAAGATGAAAGTGAAAGATAAATTATTAAGAGAAGACGCATTTAAATATCATGCGCAGGGAAGGCCCGGAAAGATCGAGGTTATTCCTACAAAACCGTATTCAACGCAAAGGGATCTTTCTCTGGCATACACACCCGGAGTTGCCGATCCTTGTCTTGCAATTAAGGACAATCCTTCGGATGTATATAAATACACTGCCAAGGGAAACCTTGTAGCCGTTATCTCAAACGGAACGGCTGTACTGGGACTTGGTGACATAGGACCCGAAGCCGGAAAACCGGTAATGGAAGGTAAGGGACTGTTGTTCAAGGTCTTTGCCGATGTTGATGTTTTCGACATTGAGGTTAATGAAAAAAATATTGACAAGTTTGTGGACGCCGTAGTTGCCATATCACCGACTTTCGGGGGCATCAATCTCGAAGATATCAAAGCTCCCGAATGTTTTGAAATCGAAGAGAGGGTAAAAGCTGCCGTTGATATTCCGGTAATGCACGACGACCAGCACGGAACAGCAATTATTTCGTCGGCAGGACTACTGAATGCTCTTGAAATAAACGGCAAAAAGATTGAAGACCTGAAAGTGGTGGTCAACGGTGCAGGTGCTGCAGCAGTTGCCTGTACCAAGCTTTACATCAAACTCGGAGTTAAAAAAGAGAATGTGGTTATGGTTGACAGTAAAGGAGTTATCCATGTTGACCGTACCGACCTGAATCCGATAAAGAAACAGTTTGCAACATCAAAGCCCGTTCATACCCTTGAAGAAGCGATTGTCGGTGCCGACCTGTTTCTCGGACTGTCCGTTGCGGGAGTTCTGAAAAAAGATATGGTGAAATCAATGGCAAAAGACCCTATCATTTTTGCTCTTGCCAACCCAAATCCCGAGATAACCTATGATGATGCCGTTGATGCAAGGGAAGACGTAATTATGGCAACAGGCCGCTCTGACTATCCCAATCAGATCAACAATGTGCTCGGGTTTCCTTTTATTTTCAGAGGAGCACTTGATGTAAGATCAACCGCAATAAATGACGAAATGAAGCTTGCCGCTTCCAAAGCGCTGGCCGACCTTGCCAAACAGCCGGTTCCCGAAGAGGTGAACATAGCTTTTCACACCTCTAATTTGAAATTCGGCAGGGAGTATATCATTCCAAAACCTACGGACCCGCGACTGATAGAGCATGTTGCTCCGGCTGTTGCCAAAGCAGCCATTGACTCGGGAGTTGCAAGGAAAAAGATTACCGACTGGAGTAAGTACAAGGAAGAGCTGAGGAAAAGACTCGGTTTGAGCAACCCCATTGTCCGTCAGTTGAAAACAAGAGCAAAACATGATCCTAAGCGGGTTGTATTTGCCGAAGCCGAAAACTACAAGGTTCTTAAAGCCGCCGAAATTGTCGTTAATGAAAAACTTGCCGTTCCCATACTTTTGGGCAACAAAAAGGTTATTAAAAACCTGATTAAAAAGAACGATCTGGAATTAAAAAATGTTGAAATCATTGACCCTAAATGCAAAGCGGAAAAAGCAAGAAGAGCCGAGTTTGCAAAGATTTTATGGAAAAAAAGGCAGCGTAAAGGGTTTACTATGACTTCGGCGCTTGACTCGATGCTGCACAGGAACTATTTCAGCCCAATGCTCGTTGAGACGGGATATGCCGATGCAATGATATCCGGCCTGACCCGCAACTATCCCGACACCCTGAAACCTGCATTGCATACCATTGGTAAGCGCGAAGGCGAAAAACTTGTCTCCGGCATGTATATCATCAGTACGAAAACCGGCCCCTATTTCCTTGCCGATTGTACTGTTAATAAAAATCCCACTGCCGAGGATATGGTGGAAATCACTTTGCAAACGGCTTATGCCATTAAACAGTTCAAGGTTGAGCCGCGTATTGCCTTTGTTTCATATTCAAATTTCGGATCAAATAACGGACGTATTCCCGAGTTGCAAAGAAAAGCGGTTGAAATCCTCCATAAAGAACATCCGGAATTGATTGTAGATGGTGAAATGCAGGCAAATATGGCTTTGAATGCCGAACTGAGAAGCGAGATATTCCCGTTTTCAAAACTTGGGGAAAAACCGGCAAACACACTTATTTTCCCATATCTGACAGCAGGAAACATTGCATACAAGCTACTGCAAAGCACTACCGATTATCAAATCATAGGACCCATAATAAACGGAATGAACAAATCGGTTCACGTACTGCAAATCGGAAGCACAGTTAATGAAATTGTGGATATGGTTATGATTGCCGTTATGGATGCACAGTGCGTCGAAAGACGAAATAAAGGTGAAATTTGTTTCTGACAACAACAGATTAAAATGGAAGTTTAAGGATTTACACTCTTAAACACGGAAGCCTATTTTGATATTCTGCTTGCGTTATACCGAAAGAAAACAGATTTGGTGTTTCTTTGTGTCATTGTGTCTTAGTGGTCAACTCTCCCTGCATCCTGTTGGTGTTGTCACCAACAGATATTGTAATCTGTTGCCATTAACAGAGATAATATATTCCTAAAATTAAACTGTTAATTTATAATCCATTCTAAATATCTGCTTCAAAAGATTTTATATTTTTGTATGCGGAAATTAATTCTTAATAATCAATAAAAATATATGTTATGAAAAAGGTATCAGTTATTGGAGCGGGAAACGTCGGAGCTACTTGTGCCGATGTGCTTGCACGTAAAAATTTCCTTGATGAAGTAGTACTTGTTGACATAAAAGAGGGTCTTGCCGAAGGTAAAGCTCTCGATATTTGGGAAACGGCATCAATTTCGCATTTCAACACAAGAGTAACCGGATCAACGAACGATTATTCAAAGACCGAAGGTTCGGAAGTTGTTGTTATCACATCCGGATTACCGAGAAAACCGGGTATGTCGCGTGACGACCTGATCTCAACAAACGCCAAGATCGTGAAATCGGTAACGGACAATGTTGTGGCTGCATCACCGGATGCAAAAATCATTATCGTTTCCAATCCGCTCGACGTTATGACTTATGCAGCTCATATTGCATCGGGAAAAAATGCCAATGAGGTTTTCGGACAGGCGGGAGTTCTTGATACGGCAAGATATCGCTCTTTCCTTGCTTCGGAACTTGATGTTTCACCGCTTGATATTCAGGCTCTTCTGATGGGAGGCCATGGAGACACTATGGTTCCGTTGCCGCGCTATACAACAGTTTCGGGTATTCCCGTAACCCAGTTAGTAGCAAAAGAGAAACTTGACTCCATCATCGAAAGAACTAAAAAAGGTGGTGGTGAGATTGTTAACCTGCTCGGAACATCAGCCTGGTACGCTCCCGGAACATCGGCAGCTCAAATGGTGGAATCCGTAGTGCTGAATCAAAAACATATCTTCCCTTGCTGTGTCCGTCTTGACGGTCAGTGGGGTGAGAAGGATGTTTATCTCGGCGCTCCCGTGAAACTCGGCCGTAACGGAGTCGAAGAAATTATTGAAATTGACCTTAATGATGAGGAACTTGAATTATTGAAAATTTCTTCAGGTCACGTTAAAGATGTTATGAAAGTTTTTGACGATATGAAGTTGTTCTAAAATAATTGGCTGATAATAAAAGGGAACGGTGGGTGCTGACTTGCCGTTCCCTTTTTTTATTCCGTAACTCCATCAATCCTCAAACCCGCAGCTACCCTTTAAACCCGCAGGGACTCAGCCGCACTTGCTTTCGCAGACCCTACGGGTTCTACCCTTTAAACCCGCAGGGACTCAGCCCACTTGCCTTCGCAGACCCTACGGGTTCTACCCTTTAAACCCGCAGGGACTCAGCCCACTTGCCTTCGCAGACCCTACGGGTTTTGGCGACCCTACGGGTTTTGCCGGCACTACTATCATCACCTGCACATCCTGACACAATCCATTACAAGACAGGAGGTTACCTCATACTTTCCCAAGGCTTTTATGCGGTTATATATAACCTTTCCAAGATATTGCCCCCCGAAAAAGGCACCGACAAACAAAGGATAGGTGTAAAGGGCAAAACCGATATTGCTGTAAATCCTTAAAAAAATAATAAAAGGTATGGGAATGTGTACTGATAAAAACCACTGAACCGACAACTTTTTAACATTTGCCCTCCAGTATCCGAAAGGAATATTAAAAACAAATATTATCAATGTTATAATTGCAACTTTCATAAAATTAAAAATATAAAGGATGAAAAACAAATCCCTGCTCTTTGTTATATTCGAGAGTAGGAAACGGAATTTTAATAAAACCGAGAAAATTCAACAAAAAGTTAAGTCCCGTATGTCTTGTTTTAATACGTGAGAGATCAATATCAAGCGACAGGTAATATTGCCTGACCCTGGGAAATTCAGGCAAAGGCTCACCATCATGTTCCGGAGGGTTTGAATAAGCACCCAGCATTCCGGAAGCGCCATATCCCACAGCCACATTAAGCCAGCCCGGGAATTTGGAATCCTTATTATGTATAAAAGCCTTGATATTTCCGGAAAACCAGTAAGTCTGTCCGTTATAATCTTTCAACATACTTTCAAAACCACCGGAGCCAAGCAGGTCGGGACGGTATTGAGCATACTCCGTGGGATGGTATGACCATTTGAGATAGAATCTTTGCTCGTCCCACCCAAGTTGTTGACCTATAAAAAGCGCTGCACCCGAAGCGTTGGCAATGACATCACCAAATGAAGCACCCCATTCGGCGGAAAAGCCGTCAAGTATCTCCACAATTGTCAGATATGTAAATCCGGCCGAGCCGCCCCACCATATTGCCTTTTTGCGGCTAACACCTGCATAACGGTAAAATTCGTAGCCCCACTTCCCAAGATATGCCGATGTTGTGGCGTGCCCTATTTTATCCATCTGCATCCATTCGCCGTTATCATTGAACCAATGAAAACCGTTCATAGGATAGTTTTTGTACCAGGCCTGATATAAAATACCCAGCGTCCCGGCATAGATAGCTCCCTGAGAAATCAAAACACAGCGAAGCCTCCTTTTATGCAAGGTATCGGGATAACTTTTAACAAAATAGGGAGTTGATTGAGATAAAACATCGGTTCCGCTCAAAATCAAAAATAAAATAACTATGATAATGTATCCAGCTCGTTTCAATGTTTTCTAATTCTTTTTCTCTCTCTTGTCCAGTGCTCTTCTGTATTTGTTTGCATTAATTATATGCTGGTTATGAGTCTTTGCAAAAGCATGATAACCCGAGAAATCATCTTTAGCACAGAAAAACATATAATCGGTATCCTCAGCATTTAAAACCGCATCAATGGAAGCAATTGAAGGGATGCAAATGGGTCCCGGAGGTAATCCCTGATGCTGATATGTGTTGTATGGGGAATCAATTTGAATATGTGTGTTCAGCACCCTTTTAATATTAAAATCGCCCCAGGCAAAAATAACCGTAGGATCAGCCCTTAGCCGCCAGCCATAGTGCAATCTGTTAAGATATACGGATGCTATTGTGGGCTTTTCGTCATTCTTATTGGTCTCTTTTTCAACTATTGACGCCAGAATACTAACCTGCTCGGGAGTTAATCCGATCTTTTCCGCTTTTGCACGTCTTTTTTCATTCCAGAACTTATTATACTCTGTGTACATCCTGTCCATAAAATCTTCGGAGGTTATATTCCAGTAAACTTCATAAGTGTTCGGGATGAACATTGTAAGAATATTTTCAGGAGTAAATCCGAAAATACTGATATAAATGGAGTCATTAAGAAGTTGTAAAATCTCCGTTGTATCCGGTTCTATCTGTCCGGCTATCCGTGCGGCAAAATCTTCTTTTGTTCTTATATTATTAAATGTAAGCATAACGGGAGTCTGCTCTCCGGAACGCAACAGGTTAATAAGCTCATCATTACTCATTCCCGACGTTATTTTATATCTGCCGGAATGTATATTATTAGGCAGGTTTTTCTTTTTTGCCAGCCATTCAAAACTAATTCTGTTAATAACAATACCCTTCTCGTAAAGAATAGTCTTCAAATCCTCATAAGTCGAGTTTCTCGGAACGTAAATAAAAGTTGCTTTATCGTCTTTAACCCAGGTATTGGGTTTAAGTATGGTTTTATATAGCTGATAACCGGTAATTCCGCCTGCAATTATCAGGATAATAATAATATAAAGTACAATTCTTGAACCCCTTGATTTTTTTCTTCTAAGACCCGAACTGTATTTTGAGTGATAGTATTCCATTTACTGCGCTTGTTTATTTCAAAATTAACTTTTTCTACGTATAAATAATATTTAAGTTATTTAATCTTATTTATCAACTGTAATAAATACTCATTTTCCCAGGTATCTTTCACCTGTATCCACTCCTTTTTAAGCCCCGAAATTTCAAATCCGTGCTTCTTAAATAACTCAAGGCTTGCGATATTATTTTCCAAAATATTACAATATACCTGATGAAGATGCAACACGTTGAAACAGTAGTCAATAAGCAATTCCATCGCCTCCGAAGCCCAACCTTTTTTTCTTTCGCTTTTTTTAATCAAGATTCCCATTCCCGCCCGTTTATTATTGGGGTCGAAGTCGAAAAGGTCAATCATTCCCACGGTTTTGCCGTTTTCATCGTCCGAAATCTTTTCAATCATCAGCCGCAACTGTTTTGTGGAATAAATATCGAGATGAGAGTTCATTATATACTGTTCCAGTACAAACCTCGAAAAAGGAGCTATTGTATTGCTTATATACCATTGATTTTCATCATTCTCCCACTCATACAGCAGATCAATATCCGCCGGTTCGATTGCCCTTAATTTCACTTTTTCGCCTATCATAATTATTTGAATTTATTTATGATTTTCTTAATAAAACTAACCTTCTCCTCAAGAAGAGCATTGGTTTTTGCTTCCACCAAGAGTCTCAGATATGGTTCGGTATTGGAAGGCCTGATGTTGAACCACCAGTCGGGAAACTCAATTCTGTAGCCGTCGAAATCGTAAAACGCATCCGGTTTCTCATTTTTCAGAACCGCATCCTTAACCGCATCCATAGCCTCCTTTTTTTTCTCAATCCTGAAATTCATCTCGCCCGAATTTGCATATTTCCTGATCTCATTGATTATCTGTGAAAGGCTTTTTCCCTCTTTCTTAAACCTGTTAACTAACCTGAGTACCAACAGACTTGCCATAACTCCGGAGTCTGAATAATAAAAATCCCTGAAATAATAATGGCCTGCCAGTTCACCGCCGAAAATACCGTCAATTTCACGAAGTTTAAGGGCAGCATAGGCTCTTCCCACACGCCAGGTGTGCATAGTTCCGCCAAGCTTCCGTATATATTCGCCAACAGCCTTGGACGTTCTGATATCCTGCAATACATTCCCTTTCAGACCCTTTTCTTCCAAAAAATAATGACCGAGAAGTGCAATTATAAGATCGGGAGATATGAAACCGGCATTTTCATCCGTAAACATTACCCTGTCGGCATCGCCGTCGAAAATCACGCCGATATCGGATTTGTTTTTCAATACGGATTGTTGTAGTTGCACAAGATTTTCCGGTATAAGTGGATTGGGTTCATGATTCGGAAAGGTACCGTCAAGGGTTTCATTGATGTAAACGGGCTGCTCACCGAGTAAATCCTTTATAAGCAGGCCGGCCATTCCATTGGAACAATCAATTGATATTTTCAAACCGGACAAATCCGATAAATATTGTTTTTGAAAAGTCAGATAATCCTTTTTTATGTCAAACGAAATAATTTCACCCTTTTTCTTTTCGGGATTAACAGGTTCATTTTCATTAATCCTCTTCTCAATCTCTTTTAAACCCGTATCATATCCCACAGGAAGGGCATCCTTCGCCGAGACCTTCATACCATTATATTCCTTGGGATTGTGTGACGCCGTTATCATCACCGAGGCATCGAAATTGTATTTTGCCGTTCCCCAATAAATCATGGGAGTAGTCGTAAGGCCGGCATCATAAACATCGGCTCCGGCATCATTAATGCCTTTGCAGAGGTTTTCAAAAATTTCCGGCGAAGAAACCCTGTCATCCCTGCCGATAAGCACCTTGCTTGCCTTCAGTAATTCCGGCAGGAAAAACCCTATTTTGTATGCATCCTCCTTATTGAAGTCTGTGCCGTAAACACCTCTGATGTCGTATGCGTGAAAAGCCTTTACCATTTTTTCAATTTTGAATAATTTCGTATTATGTAAACATTATAATCGCCAAGATATTGAAATCCGTATTTTTCATACAGGTTGACCGCCCTGTAATTATCTTTATGAACTTCCAGTTTTATCTGCAAACCTGTGGAGCGGGCAAATTCCAGCGACTTTTCCAGCAATGGTTTTGAAAGCCCTCTTCCCTGAAAATCAGGTCTTATACCAAAATGATGCAGATAAACTCTTCTTCCGTCTGTACTCATCCAGGATGTGCCGATAATTTCAGCCGTTTGTATATCGCACATAATAAGCAGTTTACCTCCAAGCTTAAGGGTATTTTCAATTGCCTTACTGTCATCCCCTCTTGCAGGATTTCCCATATCCGTATCAACCCAAAGCGAGGCAACCTGAGTGTAATCCTCAGGTTTATAATCTCTTATTTTGTATTCTTCATTTTTCATTTCAAATCCCTACTTCACCCGAAAAAACCCTTTTTGCCGGTCCTTCAAGCCAAATATCCGTAAATTTTCCATCTTCTTTTTTAAACCTTACACTCAGATTTCCACCTGCCGTAGCAACATCATAGTATCCCGCGTCCTTCCCGTCCAAAACAGAAGCAGCCAATGCCGAAGCCGTGACACCCGTACCGCAGGAAAGAGTAACATCTTCCACTCCTCTTTCAAATGTTACCACCTTCAGTCCGCTTTCCGTCACTTCCACAAAATTAACATTCAAGCCTTCCGGTTGAAACCTTTTATCCCATCTTATTTTCTTTCCTTTTTCATAAATGTCAATGTCATCAATATCATGAACAAATTCAACATAGTGCGGGGAACCTGTATCAATAAGAAAATAGTTATCCGCTTGCCGGATCACAGGCACATCCTGCATTTTCAACGATACTTCCGTTATGTTTCCCGATTCTGCAACCAATTTTGCTTTATGAATTCCGTCAACTGCCATAAATGTGGTTTCAAGGTCAATGATATTCAGGAATGCCGCAAAAGCTGCCATACACCTTCCGCCATTGCCGCACATTGTACCTTCTTTTCCGTCGGCATTATAATACTTCATCTCAAAATCAGCTTCAGGATGATTGGTAAGAACCATAAGGCCGTCGGCACCAATCCCTAACCGGCGCCGGCATAATGCGGAAATGATTTTTTCATCCGGATTAAAAATATTCATCCGGTTGTCAATAAGAATAAAATCGTTTCCCGTCCCGTGATATTTATGAAAGACAAGTCTCATCTTTACTTCAAAATTCTCAATACCGAACAAAATCGGCAGCACAAAGTTAATCGTAATTATTTAATTATTTCAATATTTTTCAAATATGCCACTGATTTTCCACTTAACAATATTTAACACAGGCTTTGAAACAGGACAAAATTTCAATCGTTAGTACAAAAAGGTTCATTTTTTCATAAAAAGTTATGAAGGTATGATTTTTGAAAAAGAAACAAAAAAATAAATTTCACAACTTAAGATTAAATACTATGAAAAGGATATTGGAAATTTTATTGATCTCGGTCTTTTCGGGCTTTTTTTCCGTAGCAATCTACAAAGCTTTCGAAAAAGACGATATTCCGCAAGTTCGGGTTATTCAGCCTCAGACACCTGTTGTTCAGGCAAGCTACACACCTCCGGTACCGGTCGTAGGGCCTGATTTTGTTGAAGCGGCAGACAAGTCGGTTCATGCAGTTGTACATATCAAATCCGAACTTAAACAACGTAATCAGGTTTATAATAATTTCTTCGACTTTTTCAACGATTACTTCTACGGAAATCCCGGCACAACCGTCCCGATAATAGCTACAGGTTCGGGGGTGATTATTTCTCCCGACGGATATATCGTGACAAACAATCACGTTGTTCAGGAAACTGCAAAACTTGAGGTAACACTCAATGATAACAGAACATTTGAAGCCGAACTGGTAGGTAACGATCCATCTACCGATTTGGCATTAATAAAAATTGACGCTGACAATCTGCCCTATTTGAGTTATGGAAATTCTGATGACCTTAAAGTCGGCGAATGGGTTCTGGCGGTCGGAAATCCGTTTAATCTGACTTCAACGGTGACAGCAGGAATTGTGAGTGCAAAAGCAAGAAACATCAACATTCTGGGCTCAAACACGGCAATAGAATCATTCATCCAGACCGATGCAGCCGTTAACAGAGGGAACAGCGGTGGTGCTCTGGTAAACACAAAAGGGGAGTTGGTCGGAATAAATGCAGCCATTGCCTCCAATACAGGGAACTACACAGGCTATTCCTTTGCCATTCCGGTAAATATCGTAAAAAAAGTAATGGACGACTTTATGAATTACGGTGGTGTGCAAAGAGCCTATCTCGGGGTTACATTTTCCGAAATAGACAGTGAATTTGCAAAAAAAATGGGACTGGATGAACTAAATGGTGTTTATGTTGTTGAAGTATCGGAAAACGGTGCAGCAAGCAATGCAGGCATAAAACCCGGAGATGTTATCGTAAAAATAGACAATAGTCAGATAAGTTCCAAGTCAACATTCCTGGAAGCAATAGGTACACACAGGCCGGGTGACAAGGTTGAAATTGAGGTAATACGTAACGGGAAGCCTAAGCAATTTGAAGTTACGCTTACTAACAGCAGTGGTAATACGGATATTGTTAAAAACAGCGATATAAGGATCTTCGGTGCTTCCTTCAAGTCCTTGACAGATGAAGAAATGTACTATTTGAGGATTGATCATGGTATAAAAGTTGCGGATTTGGCAGGCGGCAAATTCAGGGATGCGGGAATCAGAGAGGGTTTCATTATTTTGAGTATTGATAATAAACCTGTCTTTAATATTGAAGACCTGAAAAAAGAGATTGAAGGAAAACGGGGTGGAATATTGATTGAAGGGATATATCCCAACGGTCGGAGTGCCTACTACGGAATAGGTTTATAGCAAATAAATTAATTGTTAAAATAATAAATATCAACAATATATAGTTATTAAAACAGATTTTTTAAAAAAAGTATCGGAAATATTTGGCTATCGCAAAAAAATGTCGTATATTTGTGTACTTTTTTGTCGTCTGTTTAAATTATTGATAATCAAAGTGTTAAGTTAGAAAGAGAGCGAAAAAATGAGACAATTAAAAATTACAAAATCAATCACAAACCGTGAAACGGCTTCACTTGACAAATATCTACAGGATATTGGCAAGGAGGAGTTGATTACTGCAGATGAAGAAGTTCAGTTGGCACAACGTGTAAAGCAAGGCGACGACATAGCCCTTGAAAAATTAGTAAAAGCCAATCTGCGTTTTGTTGTCTCTGTAGCAAAACAGTATCAAAATCAGGGATTGAGTCTGCCCGACCTCATCAATGAGGGAAACCTGGGACTCATTAAGGCTGCCAAAAGGTTTGACGAAACGAGAGGTTTTAAATTCATCTCTTATGCCGTTTGGTGGATTCGCCAGTCAATATTGCAGGCATTGGCTGAGCAGTCTCGTATTATCAGGTTACCTTTGAACCAGGTAGGTTCGCTGAATAAAATAAAAAAAGCTACTTCCAAACTGGAACAGGAGTTTGAAAGAACACCTTCTTCGGAGGAGATAGCCGAAAAACTTGAAATGCCGGATTACAAAATTAATGCTGCAAAAAAAATTGCAACGAGGTACATCTCAATGGATGCTCCTCTTACTCAGGATGAGGAAACAAAATTCCTCGATGTTTTTGTTTCCAATGATTCTCCAACAACAGACGACGGACTTATCAGAGAATCACTGGCAAGAGAAATCCAGAGATCACTTTCAACTCTTTCAAAAAAAGAAAGAGATGTGGTTAATTTGTACTACGGAATCGGGATGCCCCACGGGCTTACTCTTGAAGAAATAGGTGCTAAATTCGACCTTACCCGCGAAAGGGTTCGCCAGATTAAAGAAAAGGCTATCAGAAGGTTAAAGCACAATTCAAGAAGTAAATTACTGAAAGCCTATCTGGGACAGTAACGGAAAGTAAAAAAATTCGTAAAAAAGGGGTTACTATTTTTGTAGTAATCCCTTTTTTTATACTTTTGGCACAATTTTAAACAAAATGACCGATGCTAACATGTTTTTAATTTATTCTTATGGAAAATAAAAAATTTAATTCAAAAGATTCAGCCGTCTTCGAACATTCGTTAAACAAATGGATGGAAGACGAAAAAGCAGGATTCGATTTTATCAATCTTGTCGGTAAACTTTTTTATGAAAATAACGTCGAACTGATCTTTTTCAGAAATCAGTTGATAGACAGAAGTGCAAGTGTAATCCTTTACAAGCACTCCTACTCCGTCACCGTTATCGGTAAAAAACTCAAAATTCAGGACTCTCTTATCCTTGCAAGAGCAATTAGTCAGCTGGATATGCCGCCCTCAAAGCTTGACATTGGAAAGCTTAATATGGAATGGACGAATGAAAGAGAAAAATTCAATAATGATCCCGATGCTTTTCTCAGGGTTAAACTTAAAGACATCATTGGTAAAGGTCCGAAATATGACAAACCTGTTGATGTTGTTCTGTTCGGATTCGGGCGTATTGGTCGCCTGTTGCTCCGTGAACTTATCATCCAGGGTAACGGGACACAATTACGACCTCGTGCTATAGTTACACGTAAAGTTACACCCGAAGATGTTGTTAAGCGAGCTTCGCTTGTCAGACATGATTCCATTCACGGCCCATTCCGTGGAAATGTGACGGAAGATCCCGAAAACTTTGAAATATATCTTAACGGCCATACAATCAAGATGATAGAAGGTTCAAACCCGGAAGATATCAACTATGAAGCGTATGGAATTAAGGATGCGCTGCTGATTGATAATACAGGTGTTTTCAGAGATAAAGAAGGTTTAAGCCGTCACCTGAAAGCCAAAGGCATTAGTAAGGTGCTTCTCACAGCTCCCGGAAAAGGAGATATGCCCAATATTGTTTATGGTGTTAATCATCTTGATTTTGATATTGATTCCAATGATATCTGGTCGGCTGCTTCCTGTACAACAAATGCAATCGTTCCTGCTCTTGCTGCCATTGAGAGTACTCTCGGAATAGAAAAAGGACATGTTGAAACAGTACATTCATATACAAATGACCAGAATCTGCTTGACAACTACCACAAAAAGCCTAGAAGAGGCCGTGCCGCTCCGCTTAATATGGTAATAACATCAACCGGCGCAGGGACTGCCGCCGCAAAAGTTATTCCCAGTTTGAAAGGTAAACTGACAGCTAATGCTATAAGGGTTCCCACTCCGAATGTCTCCCTTGCCATTCTTTCTCTGACACTCAAAAAGGCAACAACGAGAGATGACATTATCGAACTGTTAAGGTTTGAAGCTCTGAGAGGAAAGTATGTTGAACAAATCAGATTTTCGGCTTCCAACGAATCGGTTTCATCCGACTTTATCGGTGATCCGGTGGCTTCCATCTTTGATAGTCCCTCAACAATAGTTTCGGATGATGGAAAAAACGTTCAGCTGTATCTCTGGTATGATAACGAATTCGGATATACGATGCAGGTAATCAGAGTTGCCAGACACATTTCAAAAGTTAAGAGATATACTTATTATTAGAATTTCAGGTTTTATATAACAACCTTACTAAAAACGGGCTACACGGATGTTTGCCCGTTTTTTTTTATTTTTTGGGTTTGGGTTTGACAAGAAAATCGGATATTTGCAGAAACTTTTTATGATATGGCAAGGACTAAATATATATTTGTTTTAGGAGGTGTTGCCTCATCTCTTGGAAAAGGTATCATCTCATCATCACTGGCAAAGTTGTTACAATCACGCGGGTTTTCAGTTACCATTCAAAAGCTTGATCCCTACATCAATGTTGATCCGGGCACCCTGAACCCTTATGAGCATGGCGAATGTTATGTTACCGAAGATGGTGCCGAAACCGACCTTGACCTTGGTCATTATGAGCGTTTTTCAAATGTACCTACTTCTCAGGCAAATAATGTCACAACGGGACGCATTTACCAAACAGTTATTGAAAAAGAACGAAGAGGTGATTATCTTGGCCATACGGTTCAGGTTATTCCTCATATTACCGACGAAATTAAAAGAAGAATAAAACTTCTGGGAAAAACGGGAAAGTACGATTTTGTAATTACCGAGATCGGAGGCACGGTCGGTGATATCGAATCGCTGCCATATATTGAAGCCGTACGTCAGTTGCGCTGGGAGATGGGGCGTGACTGCTCGGTCATACATCTTACCCTTGTCCCCTACCTTGCAGCAGCCGGTGAACTAAAGACAAAACCAACTCAACATTCCGTAAAAACATTACTGGAATCGGGAGTCCAACCCGATATAATAGTTTGCAGAACAGAAAAGCACCTTTCAGACGGTTTGAAAAACAAAATAGCCAAATTTTGTAATGTTGAGCCTTCATCCGTTATTGAGTCCATTGATGCCAAAAGTATTTATGAAGTTCCAATCCTGATGAGAAAGGAAAATCTTGATACTGAGGTGCTGAGGAAAACTATGATGCCTCTCGACAGTCAGCCTAATCTTGATAACTGGAATGATTTTCTTTACAAACTTTCGCACCCGACTACGGAAGTTAATATTGCGCTTGTCGGGAAATATGTTGAGTTGAAAGATGCATATAAATCAATAAGCGAATCATTCGTGCATGCCGGAGCTGCCAATGAATGCAAGGTGAATGTTAAGATGATCCATGCTGAAAAGATTAACGACAAAACAGCTCCTGAATTACTAAAAGGATTCGACGGAGTACTTGTTGCACCCGGTTTTGGTGAAAGAGGAATTGAAGGAAAAATTTCTGCAATAAAGTATGTCAGAGAGAATAAAATCCCATTCCTCGGTATCTGCCTGGGAATGCAATGTGCAGTAATTGAATTTGCGCGTCACAAACTTGGGTATAAAAGCGCCCATTCTACGGAAATGAACCCCGATACAAAATATCCCGTTATTGACCTTATGGAAGAGCAGAAAAAAATCAAAGGTATGGGAGGGACAATGCGTCTCGGTGCTTATCCTTGTAAAGTAAAAAAGAGTTCAAAAGCATTTGAATGTTACAAAACAATAAACGTGAGCGAACGCCACAGACACAGATATGAGTTTAATAATGAATATCTTGATGAATTTGAGAATGCAGGTATGAAGGCCACAGGCATAAACCCGAAGGAGAATCTTGTTGAGATAGTTGAGCTTGATGATCATCCCTGGTTTATAGGTGTTCAGTTTCATCCCGAATACCGGAGTACGGTAGCAAAACCTCACCCGGTATTTGTGAATTTTGTTAAAGCAACTATTGAATATCATAAAAGAAAATAGTTTTATTTTAAAGTGTATTTGCCATAAACAAATTGTTTAAAGTTAAATGAATAAAAAATATGTCAACCGACTTTAAACAACTTTAAAAAGAAACCACTATGAAAAAATTGACAATCCTTTTAATATTCATTATGTCTCTCACCTCTTGCGAGGTGCCGGACAGCTTGATAAATGTTGTAAATCAGAATCTTCCGCTAACGGAACAGGAAGTTGTTTCCGGATTAAAAGAAGCGCTGAAAGTCAGTACCGACACTGCCGTTAATGTTGTTTCGGCGATAAACGGCTATTATAAAGATCACCTTATTAAGATTTTATTGCCTCCGGAAGCCGATATTATAGTTCAAAATAAAAACAATTCATTATTGCAAGCTGCCGGAATCACAAAATTCATTAATGATGCGGAATTAAGCCTGAACCGTGCGGCTGAAAATGCTGCAAAATCTGCAACTCCTATTTTTGTCAATGCAATAAAATCAATGACTATAAACGATGCCTTCAATATCTTGAACGGCTCCGATACTGCAGCTACTCATTATTTCAGGCAAAAAACCTATGCAAAACTGGAAAACCTGTTCAACCCGCAAATAAAGAAATCTTTAAGAAAACCATTAACACACGGTATTTCAGCAGATAAAGCGTGGTCAACACTTGCTGATACCTATAACGAAATAGCTCCTTTGGCAGGTTGGAAAAAAGTAAATGTTCAGCTTGACAAATATGTGACCCACAAAGCATTGGACGGCCTTTTTATAAAAATAGCGCAACAGGAAAAGCAGATACGCACCAATCCGAAGGCACAGGTAACGGATATTTTGAAAAGAGTCTTCGGAGAGAAATTTTCTTTTTAGTAAGTTACTTATATTAAAATTTTCTGCTTGGACTTCTTTCAGGGGTAAAATCCAAAATATTTATATTTATTCCATTTTTTTTGGAATAAATATTATATATTTGCAACAAAAAATATGCAAATTGGATTTACTAAGGAAAGACAAGTTAATAAAATTAAAAAAGAAAAATAGGGGGAATATCAAATTATCAATGGCTATTGACAAGTTAATTTTTGATATTGAAAATTCAAATTGGGAAAATAAGTTTGATGTGATTGAATCTCGGCCTGATGCCGATAAAGTACATAGTGAAAATATTTTCTTTTTCAATATCAATATACATAGAACTTTAATATTATTATTGTTTGATGAAGATGAAGCTGAGGTACTATGGGCAGGCAATCATACTCTATACGATAAAACTTTTAAAGGAAACAAGAAAACAATAGAAACCTGGTTGCGAAATCAGGGAAAAATTAAATAATTCGGAAATGGAAAGATTAGAAATTGACAACATACTTAAACTGGAAGAGCTTAATAATGAACTGGAGTTTGAAAGAGCTACATCGGTTTATGGAAAACTAAGATGGATGGTTAAGGAGGATTACTCTTTAGAACCAATACGCAGACATTTAAAAATGCTTATAAAAAAGTATGAAGAAGATCATTGGAGTAATGAATTAAAAATATCAGATGAACAACTGAAGGAAAGTGACCTTGCAGAGAAAATTGCAACTTCGGAAAACCTGTTTATTCAAAAACGAAAAGAGATTATTAAACAAAAACTTGAAGAAAACGGTCTTTCTCAACAAGATTTGGCTAAAATACTTGGACACAGACCAAACTATATGTCCGAATTAATTAATGGTGTACGACCTTTTTCACGTGATGACATAGTAGTACTTCATAAAATTTTTAATATTGATTTTGATATCTTGGTTCCTCCATTTTTAAAAGATGAAGTAAAAAGACATATAAAGACTACTATTGGCGAACTTAAAAAAAATTCGATAAAAATCAAGTTGGAAGACCTTGAGTCCGTGTAGAATAGAAAACTTTACTCTATTCCCGAAAAATGCTTCATAAACTGTACTCTCTCGTAAGCGGCAGGATTTTCGGTCTCCTTCAGGCTTGCCTTTCCAATAAAGTCTTCAGTTGTTTTGAAGTTGTGCTTAGTCATCCAGTTATCCACGAACCTGATCATCTCGGGGATGACCTGTAACCCGTTTTTATATAATGTGGAGGCAATCTGAGTTGCTTTTGCCCCGGCAAGTAATTGTTTGACTACCCCCGTACCGTCATGAACTCCCGTGGAAGCTGCAATGTCGCAGTGAACACGATCGGAAAGCATGGCAACCCATCTCAAAGAGGTTGAAAGCTCGGCAGGTGTACTGAAAACATTGGTCGCAGTTATTTCAAAATTATCAATATTGATGTCAGGCGAAAAAAACCTGTTAAACAATACCATCCCTTTTATGCCTGTCCACGACAATTTAAGAGCGGTTTTGGCCAGACCTGAAAAATAATAACTCATTTTTATTGACACAGGTATTGTCACCTCTTTGATAACAGCCATCAAAATATCAAAATAGACCTGTTCATTTTCCTCACCCGTATGTTTCGGGTCAGAAGGGAGAATAAAAATATTCAACTCTATGGCATCCGCACCGGCTTCTTCTATTTTTTTTGCAAAGGATGTCCATTCTGAAGCCGAAACACAATTAATACTGGCTATGACGGGAATGCTGACTTTAGACTTGCTCTCCCTGATAAGGTTTAGATACTCTGTTACGGCGTGATCTTCAGTATATGCCGCAATATAATCGTTAGCCTCTGGATAACCGTAATCAATGCCGCTTTGCGAAACCGTTTTGTGAGTCTGAAAACGAATCTGCTCCTCAAAAAGAGATTTTAACACAACAGCTCCTGCTCCGAGTTTTTCAAATTCAACAATCTTTTCAACAGAATTTGTCAATCCCGAACTCCCGACAATTACCGGATTCCTAAGCTCAAGTCCCATATAATTAGTACGTAAATCTGCCATTTTGTTTGATTTATCTATTATTAAGATTAAAAAATAATAAGGAAACAAATTTATATATAGATTTTTGAATAATTGCATTTTTATTTAAATTTTATGTATTTAAAATGATTTCAAATTATAAAACGCTATGTAACAAGCGTTTTTCAGGTGATTATTGCCAATAAAAAAAATATTTTCCATTCCGTTTCGTTTTCTAACTCTCTTTAAAGAATTTTAACTTTATTGAAATGTAAATTTGATTATTTTTGGCACCTTAAAATTTACTGATGTTTACATTATTCAAAAAAGAGATAAGTAGTTTTTTAAATTCGCTGACGGGCTACATAGTTATTGCGGTGTTTCTTTTGGTAAACGGGCTTTTTCTCTGGGTGTTCCCGCTTGACTCAAACATCATTGATTACGGCTACGCAAACCTCGACGGACTGTTTCTCATCGGGCCTTTTGTATTCCTTTTTTTGATTCCGGCAATTACAATGAGGTTTTTTGCAGATGAAAAAAAGAGCGGCACTATTGAGTTGCTTATGACCAAGCCCCTTACCGATATGCAGGTAATCCTGGCAAAGTATTTTGCCGGAGTCGTACTTGTGATCTTCTCAGTGCTGCCTACTTTAATATACTTTTACTCGGTATATCAACTCGGATCACCAAAAGGAAATATTGACACGGGAGGAATGTGGGGCTCGTATATCGGACTTTTGTTTCTCGGTGCCTCTTTTGTGGCAATCGGACTGTTTTCATCTTCAATAACCGATAACCCGATTGTTTCATTTATTGTGGCAGTGGTTCTTAGCGGCTTTATTTATCTCGGTTTTGATGTTATTTACTCACTCGACTTTTTTGGCAATTTTGATCTGTTTATAAAAACACTTGGAATTAACAATCATTACGCGGCAATGAGCAAAGGAGTGATAGATACACGTGACGCTTTGTATTTTTTGAGCCTGATAACGTTGTTTTTGCTGTTTACAAAGATGTCGCTGGAGAGTAGAAAATGGGGATAGGTATTTATTGAACCGCCTTCACCCTTCGGGTTTCGGCGGATGAAGAATGTTTGAAGCATAAAAGGAAAAGTGAGTTTTAAATTTTGAATTTGTCCTGTATGGGAAGTAAGAAAAAAGATATAAAAAGGAATAATATTATTCAGCTTGTGCTGGGTGTTGTTATTATCATCCTTGTCAATGTCATTGGTTACTATGTTTTTACACGTTTTGACCTGACTTCCGAAAAAAGGTACACACTCTCGGAGCCGACAAAACAAATTTTACGTAACCTTGATGATATTGTATATTTTGAGGTTTATCTTGATGGAGATTTCCCGGCAGGGTTTAAGCGTCTGAGAAGGGAGACCAAAGAGATGCTGGACGAATTCAGGGCATATTCCGACAATATCCAGTATGAATTTATAAATCCGTCTGAAAGTTCCGACCCCGAAGAAAGGAATGCCGTTTATCAAAGGCTGGTTGAGCGCGGTTTGCAGCCTACCGATTTGAATGTTAAAAACAAGGAAGGTACCAGCCGTCAGATAATATTCCCGGGAACGATAATTTCGTATAAAGAAAAGGAGATGCCTGTGGAGCTTTTGAAATCGCAAATGGGAGTACCCCCCGAAGAGGTTCTTAACAATTCAATCCAAAATCTGGAGTTTAACCTGATAAGCGCAGTAAAGAAACTAACTGTAGCAAAAAAGCCGAGGGTCGCATTCATTGAAGGTCACGGAGAACTTGAACTCATTGATGTGGCTGATATTACAAAAGCCTTGCAGGAATATTACTCGGTGGAACGTGTCAGACTTGACGGCAATGTGAATGCTCTTACAAAAAGACAGGCCATAGATTCGGTGAACACGGGTATTCATAATATTTATGATGCAATAATAGTTGCAAAACCTGATTCCGCCTTTACCGAAAAAGATAAATTTATTATTGATCAGTACATTATGCGGGGAGGCAAAGTACTTTGGCTCGTTGACCCCGTGAAAGCAAGTATGGACAGCATTTATAAGTCCGATATAACATTCGGACTTATAAACGACTTAAATCTTGACGACCAGTTTTTTACTTACGGGATAAGATTAAACACGGATCTTGTGATGGATCTGAACGCTCTGAGTATTCCGGTGAAAACAGGTGAGTCGGGCGGTGCTCCGCAGATTGATTTTTTCCAGTGGTATTATTTTCCCGTGCTCTTTCCTCTGAGCGACAATCCTATCGTAAAAAACCTTAATGCAATTAAAACGGAGTTCATTAGCAGCATTGACACTATTTCAGGACCAAATATTAAAAAGACAATACTGCTAACATCGTCACCTTATGCCAAAACGGTTAACACACCCGTGCTTATCTCGCTGGAGATTTTAAAGGAAAAACCCGACAGAAGACTGTTCAACAAAAAACATATTCCGGTTGCCGCACTGCTCGAAGGCAGGTTTCCTTCCGTTTATGCGGGACGTGTGCCTCCCGAGATCGCCAATGATAGGGATATGGGCTTTCTCGAAAAAAGCAGGCCCACAAGAATGATATTTGTTGCCGACGGCGATGTCATAAAAAATCAGGTGAACTATAAAAACATTAACAAACCCTTTCCGTATCCCCTCGGGTACGATAGATATACCGGACAGACATTCGGGAACAAGGACTTTATTCTTAATGCCATGGATTATCTTATTGATGAAAGCGGACTTATCACTATCAGGTCAAGAGAGATAAAACTCCGGTTGCTCGACAGGACAAAAATAAATGAGAACGGACTCTTCTGGAAAACATTCAATGTGATAGTCCCGGTTGTCATTGTACTGATATTCGGATTAATAATAGGCTTTGTCAGAAAAAGAAAATATACAAAATGAAGAAAAACAGAAACATCATCATTATAGTTTTAATCCTCATTGTGATTGCAGGTGTGGTTATTATGTCAAAATCACGCAAAGGCACATTCAGTAAGAAGGATATGGATTTTGCCGTTAAGGATACGGCGTCCGTCACTAAAATTTTTATGGCAGACAAAAAAAATCGTACCGTCCTGCTCGAAAGAATGCCGGATGGTGAATGGCGACTTAACAAAAAGTACAAAGTGAGACCGTCGGGAATAAAAATGATACTTGAGACAATGAACAAACTTGTTCCAAAGGCTCCCGTACCCTTGTCGGCCCATAACAATATTGTAGCCCAACTTGCGGCTGCATCGGTAAAAGTGGAAATATATCAAAAGGTTTACCGTATTAATCTGTTTGATAAAATAAAACTCTTTCCTCACGAAAAACTAACAAAGACATACTATGTCGGCAGCGCAACCGCTGATAACATGGGCACTTTTATGCTTCTCGAAGGCTCGGATTACCCTTTCATAGTTCATTTGCCGGGATTACGCGGATTTGTAGGCCCGAGGTATTCGGTTTTTGAAAAGGACTGGCGCGACCATACCGTTTTCCGCACCAAACTGTCCGACATAAAATCCGTTATTATGGAAATCCCGCGTGACCCTGAAAACTCTTTCAGAGTGGATGCCATAGGTGATGATTTCAGACTCACCAAGCTTGCAGACAGCTCTGTTGTTGATGGTTATGACACTCTCAAACTGCTGAACTTTATGACGGCTTTTGCCGATCTTCGTTTTGAATCGCTGATGGATGAATACGTTGAACAAAAGAAAAAAGACTCTATTATACACTCCCTGCCTCAAAACATAATCACTCTTATTGATATTAAAGGTGACACTAATCGGATTTTCACCTTTGCAAGACCAAACGAAAATCAGGCTATGGACTTTGAAGGCAATATGTATGTCAGCGATGTTGACAGACTCTATGCGCTGGTAAATGACAAGAGGGATTTTGTGATGCTCCAGTACTTTGTGTTCGACAGGGTTATCAGGCCTTTATCCGATTTTGAGATAAAAAAGAATTGAAATATTTTGATTTTCAGTTTTTTATGATTTTTATTACATATACCTGAATTACTTTGCGTATCTTTGCACGCACAATTTTAAAAATATAATATATTGAATTTTAATGAAATGGGCTTGTCGCCCAAACTATTGACAGGAGTTGCAGAACTCGGCTTCGTCAAACCGACACCAATCCAGGAAGAAGTAATACCAATTGTTTTAAACTCGGAAGAAGACATTGTAGGACTTGCACAAACAGGAACCGGCAAAACGGCTGCTTTCGGGCTGCCTATTATCGAACAAATTGATGTCCGGGATAAATCGGTTCAGGCTCTTATACTCGCACCCACAAGAGAACTGGGAATACAGATTTCAAAGGATTTGCAAAGCTTCTCAAAACACGTATCCGGGTTACAAGTCGTTCCCGTGTACGGCGGAGCAAGTATTGACACTCAAATAAGAGCAATAAAAAAAGGTGCGCAGAT
>Ga0256841_1001153_pt1 | contig 23976 bp, 14 predicted proteins | sample 356308metaG_FD_185971 | JGI IMG/M metagenome (GOLD analysis project Ga0256841, IMG submission 185971) | Hydrothermal vent microbial communities from Mid Atlantic Ridge, Atlantic Ocean - 356-308 | ecosystem: Environmental > Aquatic > Marine > Hydrothermal vents | place: Atlantic Ocean: Mid...
TGTCGCCTTACTCACCTCAGCCAACGTAATCCGACGTCGCTCCTTAAACGATTTTTCATCCAGCAGTTGTTTAAACAAAATCCTAATCATTACGATCGCCTGAATATCTCCTTCCCGAGACATCATACCATCATTTAGGAGTCATACGACTCAGTTATGAGCTAAATAAATCTTGACAGACCTTATTTGATCTAATATGATCATATACGAGTCATGTGACTCATTTATGATCATATTAGGGAGATTAGATATGTCCACGACAACTTTTTTGACCACCCAGGAACTAGCCGAACGCATCAAATACGACGCTCGTACCATTCGGGAAAGACTGAAGGATTCGGTGCTAATCGAAGGTCGACATTACATTCGGCCCTTTGGCGGCAGAAAGATCCTTTACATTTGGGAAGCGATTGAAGAAGACATCGTCAAGTTTTCTTTCGAAAACGCGTGCATCCCCTTGGCTAATGGAGGTATCTGTCATGGGTAGCATTCGAGTCAGGAAAGAAAACAATAAGTTATACTTCGATTTCAGATACAAGGGAGTTCGCTGCCGTGAACAAACAGCACTCACCGACAATCCGGCCAATCGAAGGAAACTTGAAAAAGTCCTGAAAAAAATCGAAGCGGAAATCACCCTGGGGACTTTTGACTACCACCGATACTTCCCAAACAGCAGGCTGGCGGCACGGCTCGATCGTCCGTCCACGGAAAGTGCGAAATCACTGGACAGTCCATTGTTTCGGGACTTTGCATGGGAATGGTTCGAGGAGATGCAAGTCGGATGGAAGGCATCCCATCAAGAGACGATCCGGATCATTTTGAACCGCCACTTGATCCCGACATTCGGCGATCAGGCGGTCAGCCGCATCACCAAAGCCGACATTTTGAAGTTCCGCGCCTCACTCGCCAAAGTCGAACGCGGAAATTCGAAGGTGGGTCTGCCGCCTCAGCGGATCAATCACATCATGAATCCACTCAGGCAAATTCTCAGCGAAGCGGCTGACCGGTTCCACTGTACCACACCATTTACTGGGATCAAGCCACTGAAAGTTCCCAGAACTGACGTGGATCCCTTCACGCTGGAAGAGGTGCAGCTGATCCTCAAACATGTGCGCCCGGACTTCCGCAATTACTACACGGTGCGGTTCTTCACCGGAATGCGCACCTCGGAAATCGATGGACTGAAGTGGCGCTATGTCGATTTCCAGCGTCGCCAAATCCTCATTCGCGAGTCCTGGGTCAACGGTCGAGTTGAGACCACCAAAACTGATGGTTCGCGGCGGGAGATCGACATGCAGGAAATCGTCTACCAAGCATTGCAGGATCAGTTCAAAGTGACGGGAAATATGGAGTATGTGTTCTGTACCCGAGCCGGTACCCCGCTGGAACACAACAATGTCACTAAGCGAGTGTGGTATCCGTTACTGCGCCATTTGAGTCTGAAGATCCGACGGCCTTACCAGACCCGCCACACGGCGGCGACGCTGATGCTGGCATCTGGGGAAAACCCGGAATGGATCGCACGGCAACTGGGCCACTCCACCACCGAAATGTTATTTCGGGTTTACAGCCGCTATGTACCCAATTTGACCCGCAAGGATGGCTCGGCTTTTGGCCGGTTGGTGGCGTCTCATGTAAATGGGGAGGTGTACGATGAACAGACACCCTGAATCGGCTAAGGATCGTCTTGCCCGAACACTGTATCGGAGCCTAAAAGCCACGATGCACCTTGCTTCCAGTGAGGGATCCCCCCTGTCATCGATGGAAGAAATACTCTGTTGGATCGATCACAGTCTGGCAGAGATGGACCAGGAGATGGCTATTGTCCTACTGCCTTTACTTCTCGATCGACTGCAAAACCTGGTGGAAGAAGGAGGACGCCGTGGCTGAACCCTCTGTTGCGATGGAGAGAAATAACATGGATCTTCGGGCTCGTCTTCGTATTTGCTACGAGTCACTCACCTTGTTGCCTTTGCGTCGATTTTTGCTGGGTGTACTCAGTAACCCGGAGATCCGCCGCCCGTTCTTTACCTTGCCGGCGAGCGTCGAACACCACCACAGCTATGCTGGTGGCTTGCTGACACACTCGCTGGAATGCGCCGAGATGGTGGCCACTATCCCTGAACTGGAATCCATGCAGCGAGACTTGGGTATCGTCGCTGCCCTTTTGCACGACATCGGCAAAATACCGCTGCTGGAGGTATCAGGCAAGCGCTCAAAGGCCGGGTTCCTGCTCCATCATGAAACCCTGACCCTGGAAGTTCTGGCACCCCACCTGCGCTTACTGGACAAAGCATGGGAGGATGGCGCCATCGCCCTGCGTTACCTGTGGTGTCCGGCACCATTAAGCACCCCGCAGGCTCCATGGATGACGGTCCAGGAAGTCGTGCGGGCTGCCGACCGTATCAGCGCCAGCAGGGAGGCCGAACGTATGGCTTTTACCGGATTGCCTACCTGGCGTCATAGCGCCGTTCTTGAGGTCAAAGGTCCCAAGCGCCGCTACTGGCGCCCCCATCCCCCCACTCTCAGCTAAAACCATCAAGGAGGCCGGTAACCATCGGCCTCCTCTATTTTCAATCCTCACGCTTCAACCCCAAACAGACAGCCGCCAGAAACAAAGCGAATTTGAGACTCGGTGCCGGCCAACTTTTAGATTCCCGGCTTGAGGGAATCTTTACAGACGCACCTTTCTGCGCCACCCAAACCAAACATCGCCCATGCGAACGTTTGCTGATTTCATTGGGATGCACCAGAACCTGTTTTTTCGGTATGCTCAAGGCTCGGCTCCAATGGAATCGCTGGCTTTCGATAGACGCATGAGGGTTGGGAAAAAGGGTCAGACGCAACCTAGCGACAGGGAAGATCATTTTGAGAAATTCGACCCAGGCAGCCTGATCCTGAAAACACCGAAAACAGAGATGTGATTCTGTCGAAACCACATGAGTGAGAAACAATCTCAACCCGCATTCGACCCGACGCCTGTCTTTCCCCGCAAGCTCCAATATCGTCCAATAGATATCTTCAGCATCCTGGCGATCTTCGCCACTTCGAGGTGGTGCGGGACAAAGTCCAGGCAAAGCCGGATAGCGTTCTAAGGAGGTATCATCAATTTCTTCCTTTTTGGCAAAGCGCAGTTTTCCTTTTGTGCTCCGTTGTGCACCCAAAGCACATGCTGTCCGGGTCCAAATTCGAATCTGTTCACTTGGAAAACCGAAGCGGTCAGCGATATCCGGAAGTGAGAATTTTTTATAGTATGATCGCAAAATCCGATAAAGGATCATTGGTGAAGGACGTTCCATCACCAACGGATTGGGTTCAACCTCCATGAACGTTGGTAAAGATTCCAATGACTGACTCTCCTTCAAAAGGACATCCGCATAACGACGCTCCCACTTCGATTTCAGTCTGAATCTCCACAAAGAATAAAGATCGTTGCCTTTGACTCCGTGGCGACAACGAAACACCTTGGCTGCTTCTGGTGTAACGTCCATGAGTTCCGCCTGGGCCTGACTCCCAAGATCGGGCAGATACCAGTTACGAACATGAACCAGGATCCAATCGAGCAGATGGATATAGCTGTCCAACGTTTCTTTCGGATCCACATGACCGCATAGCTGGCTGACTACATACAGCATCCTGGAACTGGGAGCGCCCTTGTTCAAAAGTAGCTGGGCCGCAAAGGTGCCATCCATGGCTGGCAAACAGACCTGATCCTGAAATCGCCACCAGGTATCTGGCAGAACCCCCGAAAATTCGTCGCCAACCAGTCGTAGCAAGAGGAAATTGGCAAAGCTGTGGCGCAAATGGTGAAAACGCAGACCGGGATCCCCCGTCACGGCACGCATGGCTTCCTGGATTGGAGTGAACGTTTCCCTATCCATTAACTTACGGTGATCGTGACCCGAATGGCAGAACAGCAGTTCATTGCCAATCCGCTCGGTGTCAATCTCCCCCAGACGCTGGCGCTTGAACAGCAAAAGCTCCTGTAACTCCTCTGGCAACAACAGCAGGGCCAGCGGCAGGCGGCGCACCGATTTATTGCTCTTGACTGTTCCATGAGCCGTGTTTCGAACCAATAGTTCCGGCCACAGGGACTGTACCGGAAGATCATCTCCAATACCTTGATTGTCCTGCAGATCCCGAAGCCGCAAGTTGGCCGCCTCATTGCGACGCAACCCGAGCCTGTACCCCAGGGTCAGTAACAAGACATGAATGCGGCGCAACCGTTCGGGATATCGGGTGTCTTGGAACAACCGTGAGCGGATCACAATATATTCGGCCGGGGTAAGTAGATTGGCATCCACCCTCCTCTCCTCATTGCCTGTCTCCAGATCCACCGGATCAATCCCATAAAAAAGCCGCAGAAAACGATGGAATGATTTCAGGAAAGCAGTTCGATCAGCCCTAGCTCTTGGCGTGGGGGCCTGTTCCAGCACCGCCTCGTATAACTCATCCCAGTCGATATCCTTGGGATGACGATCCAAACCGGAAGCCAACAAGGATGGCGCAATGGCGGATAGATATGTCAATACACTGCTGGGTTTGAGTTTTTTGGTAGAGCAACGTTTTGTACGCATCAAGGCCAAGGACCATTCGATCAAGGCTTGGAGCAGGAAAGGCAATCGTCCCTCTCTTTTTGCCAAAAAGACTTCCAGCCGCCGTGTCACATAACCAACCTGCGGCCGCTTGCTATCAGACCTGCGAAAGCAGCTTCTGATCGTTCGATACAAGAGCAGAGAATCGGCACGTCCGGGGTTGCAGTCACCTGGATCCCGCTTTCCCGACTTGGGATCGAACGGCATGTCACTTTGGAACATCTTGTTCTTATGTACCCGTTGCCCATACAGCCGGACCCACGTTTCCGGCGGCAGCGAAGGGGCGATTTCCCGGCTGGCAGCATAATTGACAAGATAAGGTGGCAACCTGAGACTCCACCAGGCTTTCGCACCTTCTATCAGTGCGGGCAAGGATTTGAGAACGGGGATGTCGGTCTCAATCCCAAGGGTTCGGAAATAGCCACGGATAAGTGCATGAACTGCACGCTGGGTATCCAATTCAGCCCAATATTCCGCCTCATGACTCCCTAGCCACCTCAAGATCAACAAGCCGGTCACCGGATCGGCGAACCAGCGTCGTAGGCGGTCTTTGTCGTCGCACAGGTTGAGCCACAGGTGGCCTTCCCCGCACATGGGCCCCTGAGCAATGGCAGGCCCGACACGAATCAACCAGCCGGTGTTCAGGATGGCGCCACAGGCGATGGCAGCAAAGATCAGCTGTCCGGCTTCCCGGTCCTTGGCGCTTTTTCCGGTGTTCCTGATTTCCAAAGAATGGATGAAGGCCTCATAAAGAGGGTTGAACTGATTCAGGATGGCAAATGTGTTCGGGGTGAAAGGTGAAGGCTGACGCCTCAACACCGTCAGCCGTGGCGGGATGGGCAATTGCCACAATCCATCTCGAACCCCCTTCAGCAGTCCCTTGACGAGGAAATTGTGACGTATACGCACAGCATGGCCTTCCGCTCCTTGATAGATGGCATCCAATAGCGCTTGAACCTGAGCTTCATCCATGAGAACGCCTCTACGACCGGCCCATAATGCAAACGCCTTATGCTTGAGAATTTCCAGCACGACTTGTTGTTCACGCCAGATTCGGCGTTTGCGGTTGTGAGCACGCCGCTGCACCCCACCACTACCCGCGGAGGATTCCAGCCCGACAAGTGGCCAGCCTCGCCAATGGCTCATGGCACCCCCCTCAATACATTCCACCCTGTTTCCTTGAGTAACTGTTCGAGTGAAGGCTGCAACAGGTCCCGATAGCTCATGGGCGTGAGGGTACCGTAAGTTCCAAAGGGTTCCTGGCCATGTTCCCAATGGCCCATGAATGCATCAACGATTTCACCGGGCACATCGAGCTCACGCAAACGAGTACGCAGATAGTGACGATTAGCATTGAGCGGCAGGTCATAGCACCACTCACTATGTCGCTTCAGACTCGCCGGAGATACGGCTTGCCAATCGCCCTCCCGGTCCAGATAGAAGAACAAAGGGGGATCCGCAGGATCAGCCAACGCATCGGCCGTCTGCGGATTCAATATCCATAAACGCTCCACCATCCCCTGGCGATGCTGCAGATAATACCGCAACTGCTGTAGACACAAGGGTGGAAGCCAGACCAGACGGGAATTGAAAAAATCGTCTCCATCTTTATCGCAAATGACAGCATATCCCGTATCCCAATCAATCTCCCGGGGATTATGAAACGGATCGCGGACAGAGCGATAACCAGTGGCAAACAGGAGCATCCACAGGCAATAGGTGGTATAGGCATTGTGGAAATCGATCATGCTTTCGGCATGTATCTTCAATCGTTTTCTGTGGTTAGCAATTGCGTTTTTGAGATCCTCTGCCAGCCGTCGGACGCTTTCATCTTCAAGGCACAAACGGGATCCCACATGACCCTGCCCCAGCTCAGGGAGCAAAACAGGTATAGGCAGGCGTTCCTTTTTCCGACCCAACGCCAGGAGAACTGCCTCGATGATCCGGCTGCATGTTCGGGCATATTGTTCCGCCAAAATCTGTTTCGAAGGGGCATGGTAGTAGAGCGCAGCCTTCTGACCAGCCGGAGGGAATCTTCCAGTAATCAGCATGGCCTCTGTTTCATCGCCACAGTCATTCGACAGAACCTGAAAAAGATGATTGGCCACCCGTTGGGATGTCAGGCGAGTTTGCCGGCTTCGGTTGATGTGGCGGAGGAATTCCTTGAAATCACCGATCAAGTTCTCCTTATCTGTCGTGAACAAAGGCAAGCTAAGTTCCGCGGCCTTGAAACGGCGGCGCATCCATGGACGGATCAGTTTGGCCGCATAAGGGTGCAATGGCAGGAAAACCCGGTCGTCGCTGGAGCGCAAATAGACTTTTTGCCCATCTTTAGCCAGGCGACGCTGGGGCAAGTGGGGAGCGGCCAGCAACCACCCGGCCTGTTCCTTGTCAGGCCAAACAAGATAAAGCAGCGCTTGGTTGGAGTTTACCTGCCTGGGCAGTTTGCCCCAGGCATCGACGAAACGTGCCTGGAGAGCCCGTTCAACCGTGCTGGCGGTCCAGTACATGACGCTGACCAGCGTTGCCAGTTCAGCACGTCTCTCCAGAGTCCATCGAGGAAAAATTCTCCGTCTGAGGAGATCACCCAAGCCATGGAGCAAATGCAAGACATCATGCAAATTCAGTCGATCCCAACGCCAGGGAAGATTCAGGTTATGGACGGCAATCTGGCGACGACGTGAACGCTCCCTGATTGCCTGCACTTGAAAACTGTCCCCTCGGTCTACCGTCAGGGATTCCCGTGAGTGGAAAAACCCAATACGATTCCCAACTTCTTCTGGCCAGATCCCTGCTTGGCGGGCGGTATTTTTCTTATCCAGCTGGATGACGGTTTGTTCAATTTGACGCCACCCGGCTTCCTCGCGATCATCCTCCGGATCATAAAATTCGATAGTGGAATGGGAAACCTCCGTCTCATTCACTTCGCCCTCTCCCTGATGCTGGCGGCCATAACCGCCCCTTGAGCCGGAGGCATATTCCAACATGCGGATAAACACCTGAATCGGCTGGATGCATCCAGGAGGCTGCCCCCCTCTCAGCAAATTCGCCACCGCATGGAGGTAATCCTGAGCGCAACATGGGGACTCTGGAAGAGAATCCAACAACACTTGATACCCCATTTCCTTGCTCAGCCGGCGCACCCACCGACTCGAATCCTGGAGCACCGAGTCGTATTTCTTAGCTTCTTGCGCGGCCAATCTACGCCAACAATCCCGAGCATAAATCAGTTGCCCACGCAGGTGTTGAAGTATCCGAACGCGTTTGCCAGCGGGAAGAACGGACCACAACGCACAATACAGGGGATATTTGGTCAACCTCCCGGAAAGCGCCCCCCACTTCTTATGTTCGTCAGGATATTTTGGAGGTAGCAGTCTTCGGATTTCTTCCGAATCTTGCTGCAGCCAGAGACAAATTCGGGTCCAGCCTTCCATGCGACCGGTTGTCCAGTTTCCATCAGAGATAATTGGGAGTTGCGGCCATATGTCCACCAAATTTCCGGCTATCTGGATCATTTCCGCAAGGTCACCGGGCGCATCGATGGCCCGCAGCATGGATAGACATTCCTCAGGGGAATGCCCATGAAGCTGTGCCAGTTCGGCGATTTGTTGATGCGTAGTCTCACTCATCTGCCATTGCCTTCAGCCGGGATGAGGGAAATTTAAGGGGGGAGGACATCAGCCGCCGGTCACCACCTAGAACTCGGGACACTTTGGCCTTGTCTTTCAGTCCCGGAGTGAGTCGCTGCTTCAAATCCTGAGGCAGTTGCTGCCAAAACGCCGCCAAACCTGACTTGCCGATGTTGTCAGGGAGAACGAATGCCAGATGGGAGAGATAACACTCGGTCCATGCATACCGGACAATATTTTCCTTTCGAATACGTTGTCTTAGGATCAGGGGGATTTCCTGTTCAGGTGTCAGACAAAGTTTCGCCAGTTGCCAGCTGCGCAAACCGGAAATACACCAAAATGCTTTCTTTCGATTGCGGACCACCTGAATGAAGTGGCAATGGAGAAGATCATGAACCGCCGAAGGGCTAAAAACGGCACTTGCTTCAATTTTATGATTCAGCGCTGCATATGCCTGGCCTACCTCTCTATAAATTTCCGGATGGAGTTCTACCTGGCTTAACGGGCCGTAGATCAGTTGAACGTTGTATATTGAAGACGTCATGAAAAACCTGGATCAATTTGTTTTACCTCCCTAAATTATGGAGAACACCCAATAGCGATAGGCTGAGATAAACAGTCAAAATCGAGGTTATTCAAAAAAATGTGGTCTTTGGAATGGACTGATCAGCATCCGGCTGGCCGAAAAGCATGCAGACAACGATCCCGACAACTCGATGGCAACCTTGGAGGAAATTGAGCATTGCCTCCATTCCGGCATCTAGGTTGCCCCCCCTGAAACCAGCGGATTCGATCCGGAACACCAGGGATCTCGGCAGGCAACTGTTCGAAATGAACAGTCAGACTGCACTATCTATGATTTCAGCTTCTCACATGGCAAGGTTACCAAAGCAATTCGGCTTAAATCGGTAAAGATCGTTTGACATCCGGTAATTTAATTCTATATTTCAATGGGCTTATATCAGGAGAACTCCGCTGTTCTCCCTATCTTCGCCTCTGGCGAAGGCATGGCTTAAACCCAATCGCCCATGAGGAGCCTGAGAAATGACCGAGATGGAAGACCGCTGGTTATCGATTAGTGAAATTTGCAAGTACCTCGGGGTCAGTAACGACACCGTGTACAAGTGGATTGACAAACATGAAATGCCCGCGCACCGCATGGGCCGACTTTGGAAGTTCAAGAAAGAGCAGGTTGACGCGTGGGTCGAAGCGGGAGGTGCGGCGGATCGCAACAAGAAGGATTCGGACGAATGATCACGGACTACCATGCAACTTACTACGCACATGAACTAAGCCGGGTCGGCGGCAGCGGTGTCGACCGTCTTGGTCGTGCGCTGTTCGACGCATGCGTAGACCTGAATCCTCATCAGATTGAAGCGGCTCTTTTTACATTGCGTTCTCCCATTTCAAAAGGTGTGCTGCTTGCCGATGAGGTCGGCCTTGGGAAAACCATTGAGGCCGGTCTTGTGCTCTGCCAGTACTGGGCGGAACGCAAGCGGAATATTCTGGTTATATGTCCGGCTTCGCTCCGTAAACAATGGGCGCTTGAACTCTCTGAAAAATTCAATCTGCCTTCCATTGTTCTGGACGCAAAAACATACAAGGACCAACAGAAACTTGGTGTGCCGAATCCATTTAGGGATAAGCAGATCATCATTTGTTCCATGCACTATGCCTCCAGCAAGGCTGAAGACGTCAAGGAAATCGCATGGGATCTCGTTGTTATTGATGAAGCCCACAAACTGCGCAATGCCTATCGCGAGAGTAACCGGCTTGGCCAACGCATTCGCTGGGCGACAGAGGACCGCAAAAAACTTCTGCTGACAGCAACGCCGCTGCAAAACTCCCTGCTCGAACTGTATGGACTTTCCACGCTGATCGATGACCGGTTATTCGGAGACTTAGCATCCTTCAGAGCCCAATACATCAACCATAGTGGCGACATTTCAGGTCTACGAGATCGTCTGAAAGCCTTCTGCTGGAGAACGCTGCGCAGTCAGGTCATCGAGTTTGTGCGCTATACCGAACGAAAACTCATCACCCGGCCCTTCAAGCCGACGGAACAGGAACACAAGCTCTACGAAGCGGTCTCGAACTATCTCAAACGAGACGATACTTACGCGCTGCCCTCCGGGCAAAAACACCTGTTGATTCTTCTGGTTCGCAAAGTACTGGCATCCTCTCCGCATGCGGTTGCAGGAACACTTGAAATCATGCGTGACCGCCTTCTTAAGATGAAGGAGGAAGCCAAACAGAACGCAAGCGCCCTTGATTTGCTGATTTCCGATGAAGAGATCGATGACGATCTTCTGGATGAGATTCTTGAAGACGAAGAGGATGGCCTGATCGATGAGGAATCAGAATTGCCGGAAAAGAAGCCGGAAACCCATCCCAAGCAGATCAATCTGCAAAAACTCGATGCTGAAATCAATGAACTCACTGACTACATTCGATGGGCCAGAAGCCTTGGCATTGATACCAAGACCAGAGCGCTTCTGAAGGCTCTGGATATTGGTTTCAGCGCCATGGAAGAAATGGGCGCAGCCAAAAAGGTCGTTATCTTTACAGAATCCAGGCGCACCCAAAATTGGCTGAAAGAGTTTCTCGAAGGCAATGGCTATGCCGGACAGGTGCTGACCTTCAATGGCACCAACAAAGACGATGCGTCAGGTCAGATTTACCAGGAATGGCTGGCAGCCAACAAGGGCACTGGCCGAATCTCAGGCTCAAGACAAGTCGATCTCAGGACAGCGATCATTGACAGATTCAGGGATCAGGCAAGCATACTGATTGCCACCGAGGCTGGTGCTGAGGGTCTGAACCTGCAGTTCTGTTCCGCCATCGTCAACTTTGATCTGCCCTGGAACCCCCAGCGAATTGAACAACGAATTGGCCGTTGTCACCGTTACGGTCAAAAGCATGACGTGGTTGTCATCAATTTCCTCAACGAACGAAACGAAGCTGACCGACGCGTCCATGAGTTGCTCGAGCAGAAATTCAACCTGTTTACTGGCGTATTCGGTGCCAGCGATGATGTATTGGGGTCCATCGAAGCCGGGGTCGATTTTGAACGGCGGATTCTGGAGATTTATCAGGATTGCAGGACTGAAGAGGAGATACAGACAGCTTTTGAAAAGCTGCAAGCCGAACTCGACGAGCAAATTCAGACCAAAATGCGGGATACCCGCAAGATGCTGCTGGAGCACTTTGACGAGGATGTACACGAGCGCCTTAAAGTCAACCTGGCCGGAACCCGAGAACGGCTGGACCGGATTGGCCGCCTGTTCTGGTCGGTCACTCGACACGCCCTGCAGACCCATGCCGATTTTGATGATGAGAGTTTCGCCTTCACACTGAACAACAGCCCAGCTCCTCATCTCTCGACCGGACGATATCACCTGATTTCCAAGACACAGGAGAACATACCCGGTGAGTTTCTCTATCGGTTGAGCCACCCCTTGGGAGAGCACGTATTGAACGAAGCCAAGGGAAAGCCCTGCCCTCCTGCAGAAGTTGTCTTCGATATCACTGGGCATTCCACCCGTATCGCAATGGTCGAGCGTCTCAAAGGTCGGTCCGGCTGGCTTAGCTTGCAACACCTGCATATCGAATCATTCGATTCTGAAGAGTATCTGCTTTTCTCCGCAATCGATGATGCTGGGAACAATATCGATCAGGAAACCTGTGAAAAGCTATTCAATTGCTCCGGACATTCCGTTGCCATATCAACCATACCGGAGACAGTGGCACAGCACCTACAGCAAGATCAGGCGCGTCATGTGCAGGCCACGCTTGCCCGCAATCTGGAAGAGAACAACCGTCATTTTTCCGAAGCCCGTGATCAGCTCGACAAGTGGGCGGAAGACATGGAAATGGCCGCACAAAAGGAACTGGACGATACCAAGCGTCAAATTCGCGATCTTCAGCGCCGCAGCCGTCAGGCTCCCACTATGGAGGAACAGCACAGCCTGCAGGAAGAAATCGCGAAGCTCGAACGGAAAAAGCGCCGACTTCGCGAGAGAATTTTTGATATCGAGGACGAGATCGCCGAAAAGCGCGACCGTCTGGTTGAAGCGCTGGAAAAGCGCATGCAACAGAAAACAACAGTCACGCCAGTGTTCACCATCCGGTGGCGCGTGATTTAAAGAACCAGGAGATAACCATGCCATCAGCCGAACAACTTCGCAGCCGCCTTTTGAAGAAGCTCTCCGAGCTCTTCCAGCTCGACCAGCCGGACCTTGATTTCGGCTTTTATCGCATCATGCACGCCAAGTCGCAAGAAGTGCAGGACTTTATCAGCACCGATCTGCTGAAAATCGTGGCAGATGCCTTCGGTGATGTAGATGACGCTCGCAAGGCCGAGCTGCAGGCTGCGTATGAGAAAGCCCTCCAGACCGCCAAGGATTTTGGCGCACCCAATCCGGAAGAAACCGAACCGGTCAAAAAAGCCAAAGCAGCCCTGGATGCCGTCAAGGATACGGCCAGCGCCGAGGCGGATGTCTATGACCACCTGTACCGCTTTTTTGAACGCTACTATGACGATGGCGACTTCATCTCCCGCCGCTATTACACCCGGGAGACATCTGGCAAAGCTGCGCCCTATGCCATCCCCTACAATGGCGAGGAAGTGAAACTGCACTGGGCCAACGCCGATCAGTATTACATCAAATCGGCCGAGTATTTTTCCAACTTCACTTTCGACCTGCGTCAGGCGAAAGAAATCCGGGCACTGGCGGGTAGCCTGGGGCTGGAACAGGATGAGACACCGCTCAAGGTGCATTTCAGGATCAAAGACGCTACCGAGGGAGAACACGGCAATGTGAAGCCGTCCGAGGCAAACAAGCGCTATTTCATCATTCACAAGGACAAACCAATCGAGATGAACGATGCCGGCGAACTTGTGGTGAACTTCGAGTACCGGCCGGATCCCGAGAAATCAGGCCAGGAAAAAACCTGGCGTGACAAGCGCAATGCCGAGGCCGTGGAGACCATTCTGGAGCAGCTCCAGTCTATGGTCGGGACAGGTGATGAGCAGGGCAAGGCGCTGGCCGAATACCTGCGCCTGCTGAAGGTTGCCGCCCCCACCGAGAAGGACAAAAACCGCCCTTTGTTGGCCAAGTACATCAACCAGTACACCGCCCGCAATACCATGGATTACTTTATCCACAAGGATCTGGGCGGTTTCCTGCGCCGGGAACTGGATTTTTACATCAAGAATGAAGTCATGCGTCTCGATGACATCGAGAACGCCGATGCGCCTGCCGTCGAAAGCTACCTGGCCAAGATCAAGGTATTGCGCAAAATCGCAGGCAAACTGATCGATTTCCTCGCCCAACTCGAGGACTTTCAAAAGAAGCTCTGGCTCAAGAAAAAATTTGTTGTCGAGACCAACTACTGCATCACGCTTGACCGTATCCCGGAGGAACTGTATCCGGAAATCGCGGCCAATGAGACGCAGATTGAAGAATGGATCAAGCTGTTCGCGATTGATGAGATTCAGGCCGATCTGCATAGCCCCGGTTTTTCGCGGCCGATGACCCCTGAGTTCCTCAAGGCCAACAACAAGCTGGTTCTGGATACCCGGTTTTTCGATGACGAATTCAAGGCGCGACTGATCGCTTCAATGGAAAATATCGACGAACAATGCGACGGACTACTCATCCATTCGGAGAATTTTCAGGCGTTGAAAGAAATAGAAAATTTAAATATCGGATCTGTGAAATGCGTATATATAGATCCACCTTACAACACTGGTCAAGACGAATTCCTGTATAAAGATAATTACCAGGGCTCTAGCTGGCTCTGCATGCTTTCAGATCGACTTTCAATAGCACGACGGTTCTTGAGAGAAGATGGGGCAATTGCCGTAAGTATTGATGAGAACGAAATATCGGCACTTTTAAGATTGATGGACGATATTTTTGGGAAGGAAAACAGAGCAGGTATTGCATCAGTAAAAAGAGGATCTGTAACTGGACACAAAGCTATCAACAAAGGACTTGTGAATATCACGGAATATCTTGTTATTTATGCTCTAAACAAGCCCAAATGGGACCCGAAAAGAGCTTATAAGGCAAGAGAGAGAAACGATAGATACAATAACTTCATCATCAATCGTTCAGATTCGCCTGAAGAATGGAAAATATGTTCTTTGTTAGATGCATTTGCAGAACACAAAGGTATCCCAAAGAGCAAACTTAAAAAGTCCTTGGGCAAAACTTTTGAGGACGAAATCTATTCATTCGTCAAAGCCAATTCCGAGTCTGTCATTCAGTTGGCGTACCCTGACGAGTCGAATGTCAGTAAGGATGCCCAAGAGGCAATAAAAATGTCCAGAAAGAATAAGAATCAAGTACTTCATTTCAAGAGAGATGGAGTTCCTGATATGTATTTAATCGGTGGTCAACGATTATTGTTTTACAAAGATAGGCTCGTAGAAATAGACGGCAAAATTGTTACAGCCGAACCACTTTCAGACATTTGGGACGATATTCTTCCAAATGACTTACATAATGAAGGTGGCGTATCTCTCAAGAAAGGAAAGAAACCAGAAAAATTATTGAATCGCATTTATGACATCTGCTGCGATAGCAATGATGTTGTTTTTGATTTCTTTTTGGGGAGTGGAACAACTGCTGCCACTGCGATAAAGCGTGGTCTTAAGTTTATTGGTGCTGAACAAAGTGAATACTTCGACTCAAAGGCTTTGGTAAGAATTAAGCTAATTAACAAAACAAGGAAAAAGCATGAGGAGGAGCGGAGCTTAACTGTCAAATACATCCGCCTGGAATCCTATGAAGACACGCTCAACAACCTGCGCTTGGACGAGAACCCGGTGCGCAAAAAAGCAGTGGCAGCCAACCCAGCGCTCAAGGAAGACTACATGCTCCATTACCTGCTGGAGGTGGAAACCCGGGGCAGTCAGTCGCTTTTGAACATCGATGCCTTTGCCGACCCGACCGCCTATACCCTTGAAGTCAAAAAGCCCGGCACAGACGAGTATGTCACCCGAGCGGTAGATCTGATCGAGACCTTCAACTACCTGATTGGTCTGCGTGTCATTCACTATGCCGCGCCACAAACCTTCACCGCGCAGTTCAAGCGCGTCGAAGATCCCGAGGTACCCGAAGACCAGAAAACCCGGCTGGTGGTGGATGGCAAAATCAGGCAGGACGCCGACGGCCCCTGGTGGTTCCGTAAGGTGGAAGGCTGGGTGCCCAAAGACCCGGCCAATCTCAACAATGGACAGCGCGAAAAAGTGCTGATCGTCTGGCGCAAACTCACCGGTGATTTGGAAAAAGACAACCTGATGCTGGACGAATGGTTCCAAAGGAACCGGATCAGCACTCGGGATTTCGAGTTTGACACCGTCTACGTCAACGGCAGCAACAACCTGCCTAACATGAAGCTGGATGACGAGAACTGGAAAGTCCGCCTCATCGAGGAAGCGTTCATGAAGCGCATGTGGGATGTGAAGGGCGTCTGATGGCAAAGCGTAAACCAAGAGGCCCAAAGCAGCATGCCTTTCGCAACAAGTTGCTGCTCAATCAATGGCTGATCAGTCTTTTTGGCATCGATCCGCTCACTGAACACAAAGTAAATAACAAAGTCGTTCGTCCGTTTCACAAACTAGCCGAACCCATCCGTGATCCGCGCCTGGAAGGATTGGATAAGGATAACCTGCATTTCTTCTACCACCATCTCGGTGATAGCCCTCTATTCAGCCATGCCGATCCAACGGCTGATTTCCCGGGCTTTCGCATCAGTCGCGATATGCTCTTGACCTACGAACAGAACATCGTTCGCCACACCCAGACGATCAACGAGAAACGCCACCGCCCGGTTGTATGGAAGTACTATCAGTGGCTAACCCTGCTCTTTGTCGAGATTTACCTGGACCGCTTTTTCAGCAATCGGGAAGGCTTGCTAAACGATCTCAATGCCTTTGTGGCGCGCTTTAATCTGCACTGGAATGATTACGCAGATGTGCCTCCCTACAACGAGGACGACCTGAACAAACTCTGTCTACAGAACGCTACCGGCAGCGGCAAGACGTTGCTGATGCATGTCAATCTGCTGCAATACCACCACTATGCCGGTAAGCACGGCAAGGACAAGGAACTCTCCCGGGTCATCTTGCTAACGCCCAATGAGCGGCTTTCAGAGCAGCACATTGCCGAGTTCAGGGAGAGCGACATCTCCGCAGGCAGTTACCTGCAATCCCGTGGCGGCCTGTTCGGCCTTGCCCAGGGGCTTGAGCGAGTCGACGTGCTGGAAATCACCAAGCTGGCCGACCAGGAAGGCCCGAACACCATCGCCACCCGCAGCCTGGGCGACCAGAACCTGTTGCTGGTGGACGAAGGCCACCGGGGTATGAGCGGCAAGGAAGAAGGCGTCTGGTTTACACGGCGCAGCGATCTGTGCGCCAAGGGCTTCACCTTTGAATATTCGGCCACCTTTGAACAAGCTGTGCAGGCCTCAGGCAATGCCGACTTTGAGAACAGCTACGCTAAAACGGTTATTTTTGATTACTCCTATCGCTGGTTTTATGAAGACGGATTTGGCAAGGATTACCAGATCCTCAACCTTCCCGAGTCTTTTGAGGAAACGCAGTCCATTTACATGACGGCGTGTCTGCTCAAGTTTTACCAACAGCTTCGGATCTACGAGGAAAAGGCTAAGGAGTTCGAGCCCTTTAACCTGGAGAAGCCACTGTGGGTTTTTGTCGGGAGCACGGTTTCCTCAGGAAAAATGAGCAAGGATGAACAGATCGTGGCCACGGACGTGGCGCTCATCATCCAGTTCATCGCCGACTTTCTGGATAACCAGCAGGCCGCTGTCCGCCGGATGCACGAGATTCTGACCGGCAAGGGACAGGATACCGGCCTGTTGGATAAGGATGGCAACGACATCTTCGCAGGTGCCTTTACCTACTTGGCCCGGGCGATGAATGCCGGTGAAACCATTGAGGCCCTTTATCGGGACATTCTTGCCCAGCTGTTCAACAACGCCGCAGGCGGTCATCTCTCTCTGGATCGGATCAAAGGCGAATCTGGGGAAGTGGCACTGCGAGTGGGGACTTCAGAGACGCCATTTGGTCTGATCAACGTGGGAGATGCGAAAAGCCTCTGTGATCACGTGGCTGATGTCGCGGCCCGGAACGGCACCCGCCTGACGGTGGAAGACAGCGATTTCACCGAAGCCATGTTTGCCTCCGTGAAGGACTCTACCTCGCCAGTGAACCTGCTCATAGGCTCCAAGAAGTTCGTTGAAGGCTGGGACTGTTGGCGGGTCAGCACCATGGGCCTGATGCATGTCGGGCGCTCGGAAGGCTCCCAGATTATCCAGCTATTCGGCCGTGGCGTCCGTTTGAAGGGCTACGAGTGGAGCCTCAAACGCAGCGGCCATTCTCATGCACCTGTTCGACCGACGTTTATCGAGGAACTGGAAACGCTGAACGTTTTCGGCATCGAAGCCGACTTCATGGAAAAGTTCCGTGAGTTCCTGAAAGAGGAAGGGCTTCCCGGCAACGAGCGGCGCAAGATCATTACAATTCCCCTTAACGTCACCTATGACTTCGGCAAGAAACTCAAGATTCTGCGCCCGAAGCGCAAGGCCTCCGATGGCAAGGAATATGATTTCAAAAAGGACGCACCAGTCCCCACGGTCGGTGATGTTCCGGATTATATGACCCACAACACGGTGGTCGCCGACTGGTATCCACGGATTCAGGCAGTGCAGTCTCGCGGCACATCACTGGCGACACAGAAGGACAAGGTTTCACTTCGAGAGCATCATTTGTCCCTTCTGGATTACGATGCTCTCTTCTTCGAACTGGAGCAGTTCAAACGCGAGCGAAGCTGGCACAACTTCAACATCACGAAGGACGGTATCTATCGCCTCTTAAAGGATTCCACTTGGTACACACTATATCTGCCGGAAACCAGACTGAATCCAGCGAGCTTTGACGGCATGCTCCTTTTGCAGCAGGTGGCCTCTGAGCTGCTGAAGCGCTACTGCGACCATTACTACAACTACCGCAAGCGCGAGTACATCGAACCGCGCTTGGAACTCCGTGAACTCATGCCGGATGATGACAACATCCCTCAGGAGGAATTTTACCAGCTCATTGTGGATGGCGATGAGGAACAGGTCATCCAGGGGATACAGCAAATCAAGAATGATCTGGAACAGAAGAAGGATGACCTGTTGAAGGTTGGCGATTTGAACGCCTGCAACTTCGGCAGGCATCTCTTCCAGCCTCTGTTTCATGTCCGGCGCGGCGGGAAAATCACAATTCTCCCCGTGGCCCTCAATGAACTCAATGAAAGCGAGTACCAGTTTGTTACCGACCTGAAAGACTGGTGTGATGCAAACAAAACGCAACTTGCGAAGGACGGCATGGAGTTGTTCCTGCTCAGAAACATGAGCCGTGGCAAAGGTGTCGGCTTTTTTGAGGCTGGCAATTTCCATCCGGACTTCATCCTCTGGATGCTGGTGGGTGGTAAGCAGTACGTCACCTTTATCGAACCCCATGGTCTCCTGCATGAAGGACCTGCCAGTGAGAAAGTGCTGTTCCATAAACGCATCAAGGATGTCGAGAAACGCCTGAATGATCCAAGCGTCATCCTAAACAGCTTTATTCTCTCTTGGACCAGACACCCCCAATTGCAGTGGGGCAAGGATCAGGATGAACTTGAAGAGATGCATGTGCTGTTCATGACCGATGATCGGGACAGATATATCGACAAATTGTTTGCGAAGTTGCGGGGGATGGTGAAATGAGTAAAAAGACATGGGGAACACATGTTTATCGCATCGGGAATGAAGAAAATTTCGACGTTCCAAACCCCGATGAAAGCATCGAGCTCCAGAAAAAGCATATTGAGCCCTGGCTGGCGGCTGTTTTCCAGAGTGAGCACCTTGCACTTCTCCTCGGCAGCGGTTTTACAAAGGCAGTTGCGTATCAGGCTGGAACAAGCGCCTCTGACATGGCTTGTGACTATGAAGGCTTCCCTCTGGACGACAAACTGAAGGAAGCCGCCAAAAAAGCAGCCGAGGCAATGGGGCGTGGTGAGGCAAACATCGAGGATCAGATACGCGCCGCGAACACCCTTGCGCAAGGCTTGAAAATCCTGGGCGATGACCGCTACACCGAGATCATCTCCGCGCTTGACGCCTTGTTCAAGAAGTTCCTGAACGGGATCTCAAAGACAGAGCGGGATCTGAAGGCAGCCGTCGAAAAATGTGCAGCACCTGAACCCACAGATGCCGAAGCCGAGGTCGAAGGCAAAACCCAGGAAGTAACTGCAGAGAAGCTCGACCCATTGGTCATGCTCGTTTCTTTTCTGCTCAGCTTTTCCAGCCGAACAGCCACTCGGGAACGCCTTCATATCTTCACGACCAACTACGACCGTTTGATTGAGTACGGAGCAGACCTTGCAGGTCTGCATTTGCTTGACCGTTTCGTCGGCTGTCTCGAACCGATTTTCAGATCCTCGCGGTTGGATATCGACATGCACTATAACCCTCCTGGTATTCGTGGCGAGCCACGCTACCTGGAGGGTGTAGTTCGTCTTACAAAGCTTCATGGGTCTTTGGACTGGGTTTACCAAAATGGCTTTGTACGGAAAGTGGGTTTGCCATTCGGCCCTCAGGATGACCACCCGGCCATCAACGATCAGCCAAGCGATTCCGTGATGATCTACCCGAACTCAGCCAAGGATAGGGAGACTTCCGAATACCCCTACGTTGAGCTTTTCCGCGATTATGCCGCTGCTGTTTGTCGTCCGAACTCTGTGCTCGTCACCTATGGCTACGGATTTGGTGACGAACACATCAACCGAACCATCGCCGACATGCTCACAATCCCTTCAACGCATCTTGTCATCATTTCCTATGGTGATGAAGGCGGACGGATCAGCTCTTTCTGTAAACAGGTCGGCAGGAAAGCACAGATATCGTTATTGATCGGGCCACATTTCGGAAACATGCCCACACTGGTCGAGAATTATCTGCCGAAGCCCGCAATCGACCGCATCACCATCCGACAAACGGAATTGCTGCGAAACCGAGGCTGGGAACCAGCCTCCCATAAAAGCGAGGGGGACGAGACATGACCTCGCCGATTTCCAAGATTTCATCTCTGACAATAGGAACGGTGGAGAGTGTTGCGCCAGACGAGATCAAGGTTTTGCTGGATATTGACTCTCCACGAAACACTGCCCTCAATACTGGTGTCCCAACCCCATTCCCAAGAATCAATAGTTTCGTGTTGTTGCCAAATGAATCCGGCGCTGTAGTCGGAATTGTCGTTTGGCTTGGGGTAGAAAGATCGGCCTATCCCAAACGACAAGGACTCAAGGATTTTGGGCTAATTGACCTCCCGTTCCCGTTGCGAAAGATGGCGGTTTGCCCAATCGGCACACTTCTTTCAGAAAAGAGTAAATGGCGGCTAGAACGCGGTGTCCAAAGTTTTCCATCTGTTGGCGATCCAGTAATCCTGCCAACAAGGGACCAAACTATAGCCATCGTTACCGGCCAGGGAAAGGATGGCCGAGTTCCTCTTGGAACCTGCCCTATTGCGCATGATGCCCCAATAGCTGTTGACCCCGACAAGCTGTTCGGACGCCATCTCGCCGTCTTGGGAAACACCGGCAGTGGGAAGTCCTGCACCTTAGCGGCTCTGGTGCGCTCTGCCGTTGAATCCGCTCAGGCATCTATCAAGCAACCCGAGATCCAAGAGGGCAACGAGGAAGCTCAAGACAGGCAATTCAATTCGAACGCACGCTTCATCATCCTTGATCCGAACGGCGAATACTCGAAATGTTTCCAAGACTTGGGGTCAGGCTGCCGTGTATTCCAGGTTCCACCACTCACCAACACCGGTGCTACTGAATTCACTTTGCCAGCGTGGATGTGGAACAGCTCCGAATGGGCAGCTGTTGCTCAGGCTGCACCAAGAGCACAACGACCATTGTTGCAGGAGGCCCTGCGAAACCTAAGATCGAATAGGCAAATTACTCTTACTATTGAAAATAGGCTGATCGCACGCTGTAAATCATTAAAATCCTTTTTGTTACAGTATGCGGGGACTGGGGCATCAGGCTTTCCCGCTAACACAAACTGCGGGCAACAACTGAGCCGTTTCATAGAAGATATCACGTCTTACTGCTCATCTCTCACAGGCGATATCAAGACAAGAACGGAGCGTGCAGCGGCTGCCATAACTCAAGTTGTCGATAGCAGGAAATGGACCGGCAACGACGGGAGAACAGGATTTAATGATTTCGGCGACAACGATATAAATACAGTCGACCAATGGATTGAGAACATATTCCAAGGCTTTCCTCAAGTCGATGACGCTGGAATGGTAAACGAGGATTCTCCATTGCCTTTCGATCCTCAGGTTCTGGCCGAGCACCTCGAATCTTTAGCAATGCAAGAAGGTGGATCGACATCCCAATTCATATCAACCCTGACGATGCGGATTAAGGGGATAATGTCAGACCCGAGGATGAATGGCGTCATCAACCCTGAATCCTCATTGTCTCTGAAAGACTGGCTTGAACTTCATGTTGGCTCAGATGGTGGTGCAAACGGTCCTGTGGCCGTAATAGACTTGTCCCTCGTCCCTTATGAAATTCTCCATCTCGTCATCGCCGTTGCCTCACGGCTGATACTCGAGTCGCTACAACGTTATCGGAAGATCAACAACGAAAATCTGCCAACGGTTCTCGTTCTGGAAGAGGCTCACACCTTCGTGGCAAAGCGGCTTCCTCAAGTCGATGAAATTCCAAGCCCTGCAGACATGTGCAGAGGAATATTTGAAAGGATTGCCCGGGAGGGTCGCAAGTTTGGCTTGGGGCTTGTTCTCTCATCGCAACGGCCGTCTGAACTGTCGGAAACAGTTCTATCTCAATGCAATTCCTTCCTGCTCCACAGAATCACAAATGATCGGGATCAGGAGCTGATTTCTCGCCTAGTTCCCGATAATGCGCGTGGTCTTTTGCGAGAACTGCCCAGCCTTCCGACACGTCATTGCATCCTGTTGGGCATAGCATCGAAGGTACCTGCGCTCATCGAAGTGAAGCATCTGAGCGACACGCAGAGGCCGGAATCTGACGATCCCGATTTCTGGAAGGTATGGACCAACGAAGAAGAACGTCCAATTGATTGGGACAGGATTACCAGTGAATGGATCGGAGCTGACTCTGGCGAAAATCCTCCACCAGAAACCGGTGATCCCCAATGAGCGCAGGGAAGAGAAAGCTCACAGTTCTCCACACATCCGACTGGCACATCGGACGGTCCCTGTACGGCAGAAAGCGCTACGAGGAGTTCGAAGCGTTTCTGATCTGGCTGGCTGAGACGATTCAGAAGAACGAAATCGATGCTCTGCTGGTGGCGGGTGATGTCTTTGATTCCAGCACCCCCAGCAATCGTGCCCAGGAGCTTTATTACCGTTTCCTGTGTCGGGTAGCTGCTTCATCTTGTCGTCATGTTGTGATTGTCGCGGGCAACCACGATTCCCCGTCCTTCCTCAATGCCCCAAAGGAGCTGCTCAAATCCCTCGATGTCCACGTGGTCGGAAGTAGCACTGAAGACCCGGAGGACGAAGTGCTGGTACTCCGTAATGAGCAGGCTACTCCGGAACTGATTGTCTGCGCCGTGCCCTACCTCCGAGACAGGGATATCCGCGTGGCGGAAGCTGGTGAGAGTGTTGAGGATAAGGAGCGAAAGCTGATTGATGGCATCCGAAATCATTACGCCACCGTCGCCACCCTGGCCGAACAGAAGCGCAAGGAACTCGGAGCTGATATTCCAATCGTGGCCATGGGACACCTGTTTACTGCGGGCGGACAAACCGTCGACGGCGATGGCGTGCGCGAACTCTATGTTGGCTCCCTGGCTCATGTGACTGCCGAGATTTTCCCTGCATGCTTCAACTACCTGGCACTTGGTCACCTCCACGTCCCGCAGAAGGTGAACGGTTCCGAAACCATACGGTACAGCGGCTCTGCTCTACCTATGGGGTTTGGGGAGGCAAAGCAGCAGAAGAGTATTTGCCGGGTTGAATTCCACAGATCGGCAACGTTTGTGCAACTGATCGATGTGCCTGTGTTTCAGAAGCTCGAGCGCATCAAGGGAGATTGGGACGAGATATCAAGCAGGATTCTCGAACTCTCGGCCACCGACTCCCAGGCGTGGCTCGAGGTCGTTTACGAAGGTGACGAGGTTATTGGCGACCTGCGTGAACGCCTGGAGGCAGCGATTTCCGGCACCCAAATGGAAATTCTCCGGATAAAGAACAACCGCATCATCGACCGCGTGCTGGGACAAATCCATGAAGAGGAAACACTCGACGATCTGAATGTGAACGACGTGTTCGAACGATGCCTCGCCGTTCAAGACGTGCCTGAAGACCAGCGGCCGGAACTGCTTCGGGCCTACCAGGAAACGGTCACGTCTCTCTACGAAGACGATATGCAGGCGGAATAGAGAGGCTGTCGATGAGAATACTGCAGGTACGCTTCAAGAATCTGAACTCACTGGTCGGCGAATGGCAAATCGACTTGACGCACCCGGCCTTCGCGTCTGATGGCATCTTCGCCATCACCGGCCCTACCGGCGCGGGGAAGACCACGATCCTCGATGCTATTTGCCTCGCCCTTTATGGGCGGACGCCTCGCCTGAACAAGGTCACCAAGAGCGGAAACGAAATCATGTCCCGCCAGACCGGCGAATGCTTT
>Ga0256841_1001154_pt1 | contig 23963 bp, 22 predicted proteins | sample 356308metaG_FD_185971 | JGI IMG/M metagenome (GOLD analysis project Ga0256841, IMG submission 185971) | Hydrothermal vent microbial communities from Mid Atlantic Ridge, Atlantic Ocean - 356-308 | ecosystem: Environmental > Aquatic > Marine > Hydrothermal vents | place: Atlantic Ocean: Mid...
TGATCTTTATCTTCAGTGCCCGAAGCGGCTGGATCGTCATAGGGGTGCTTGGGGTGATGCTGGCTTTTGCTACCTGGATCGCTCTGCGGACCGTTCCCGGGCGCAGACGGGAGCTGTTGACGCTGGGAGTGGTCTCGATCGCCCTTGGGGGAGGGACGACCCTCTTGCTGGTGACTCAGGGGGTGCTAAATCTGCACCCATGGTATCGGCCAGACTATATGATCCCTCTGGCGGGAATGGTCTTTGCCAATGCGATGAACAGCGTCTCCCTTGCCGCAGAGCGCTATGAAGCGGAGCGTCGAGAAGGCAGCGCTCCGTTGGTCGCGCGCAGTGCGGCGATGCGCTCGGCGTTGATCCCCGTACTCAACGCCCTCTTTGCGGTGGGACTGGTCTCGCTGCCCGGAATGATGACGGGGCAGATTCTCTCGGGAGTCTCTCCGCTGATCGCGGCGCGCTATCAGATCATGGTGATGCTGATGGTTTTTGCCGCCGCCGGGCTCTCGGCGGCTCTTTTCGTCTGGGGCTTGACTCGGCAAGAGCTCGAAACGAATCGCAGATCGTGACGAGAGCTTAGCCTGCGATGGATTCAGCGAAAAGGACTCCAAGTCGTTGTATACTTACCTCACGATAAGTAAATAAGAGGTAAGCATGGCACGAAAATCCAACAAAAAAGAGCAGATCATGCTCACGGCGGCGCGGCACTTCTCCCGCTACGGCTACGAGGGGATCTCGCTCGATGCCATCGCCGAAGAGGTGGGGATCACCAAGCCGGCGATCTACTACCACTTCAAGGACAAGGCGGGGCTCTACGAAGCGGTGCTGATCGAGCGGCTGCAGAAGCTGGGGAATGCGATCGTGGAAGCGACGCAGCAGGAAGCTCCCGCAGAGAAACTGCGCGCCTACATCGAGACCTTCGGGGCGTTTTTGCAAGAGCACCGCTGTTTCGCGGCGATCCTGGCTCACGAGTTCGCCGACAACGGCGCGCATATGCCCGAGAGCGCGGTGTGCGAACTCTCCCGGACCCTGGGGAGGCTGACGGCGATCCTGAGCGAGGGGAGCGAGGAGGGAGCCTTCGAGCTGAATAATCCGATGCAGATCCAGCTTATGACCGTCTCGACGCTGATCATGCACCAGACCACCCACGATCTGCGCAGCCGGGTAGTGGCCTGCCTGGAGCAGGGAGGAGAAAGCCTGCCCGAGCCCAATATGAAAGATCTCTCCCAAGAGTTGGCTCAAAAAATTCTGCGCACCGTGCGCAAAGGAGACGAGGCATGAGACGGACGATCGCGCTGATTGCGCTAGTGGCCGCGGGGGCGGAGGCGACGACGATGGAGCAGCTCTTTCGCGCCCTCAAAAAACACCCCGTCACTCAGATGGATCGGATGCAAGAGCAAGCCGCCCGTCTAGGAGTATGGCAGGTGCGCGAAAAACTGCTGCCGACGATCACCCTCTTTGGCAACGCAGAGCACTACAACTCCCCGACCAACCTGCGCCCCATGTCTCCGGCGGAGTCGACCAGGCTAGCAACGGAGGGCAAGCCGCTACCCTTTGCTACGACTATCGAACGCATCGGCGCCAAGGTGACCATCCCCCTCTATGTGCGCGAACTCTACGCTCTGGGCCGCAAAGCCGAAGCGATGGCCATGAGCGCCCGGGCCAAAAAGCGTCTGAAGATCTTGCAAAACGAAGCGATGCTCCTGGGAGCCGACGCCCGGTGGCGCTATCTGGAGGCCCTGGATCGGGCACTTCGCGCAAGGCGGCGCTCCATCGAAAAGGTCCTCGCCGATACCCGGCTCAAGGTCCAAAGCGGCCGCGCCCCCGGCGTCGCCCAGACCAAAATGGAGGTGGCGCTGGATCGCCTGGAGATCGCCCGGGATGCCCTGGAGGCCAAAAAGGCCCAGGTCCTCGGAACGATCGAAGCGCTGACGGGCCTGCGGCCCGCCGCCCCCGCGCCGATTCGCCGCCGCGGCTCGCTGCAGACGAAGCAACTCTTCGCCACCCGTCCCGTGGAGTGGCTGCTTGAGGCCAAAGCCCACGAGATCGAAGCGGCCAAGAGCAAGCTCTATCCCGTGGTGGGCGCGAGTGCCAGTTGGACCGAGAGCTACGGGCAGAATCCCGTCCTCATGGGGCCTCATGCAAGCGGCGATCACGTCCATCGAGGCTACGGCAGTTACGGCATCGGATTTACGATGCCGATCTTCGACAAGTCGGCCTATACCGGCATCGAAAAAGCGAGGGTGGAGTGGATGAAAGAGCGCTACCGCCTGGCCAAAACCCGTCAGGAGCTAACGGCTCAGGCCCGCGTGCTACGCCGCACGCTTAAGCTGCAGCGCCGCAGCCGGGATCTGGCCGCGCGCAGCGTCGCCAAAGAGAAGAAACTTCTGCGCTACGCCAAAGTGGCCTTCGATACGGGACGCATGAGCGAAGAGGAGTATCTGCGCTACGAAGAGTCCCTGCTGCAGAGCCAGAGCGCTCTGTATGAAGCCGAGGCAGGCTATTGGCAGAGCCTGGGAGAGTTGGCGGTGCTCTACGGCAATGACCTGGAAAAGGTGGTCCGATGAGCGGCCTCCGTCTCGAAGGAGCCGGCAAGGCACGGCCTGTTTCGCGAAAAATCTCGATCCATCAAGGAAATCACCGATGAAAAAAATCGTCAAAGTTCTGATCCTTCTCCTTCTCGTCGTCGTGCTGGTGGGGCTGGGCGTTCGGCTGATCAAGCGCAAAAAAGCCCAAGAGGCGAAGACACCCCCCGCCACTCAATACACGCTGCGGGTGCATACCTTCACCCCCAAGCTCAGCCGGGTGCGCCTGAGCCTGCCCTACATCGCCCTGGCGGCCAACGACCGCGATGCGGTGCTTGCTTCCCGTTTGGCGGCGCGGGTACTGAAGGTGCCCCAAAGCGGAGCGCAGGTGTACAAGGGCCAACTCCTCATCGAGCTGGACAAGCGGGATCTGGAGGCCAAGCTTCGTGCCCTCGCGGCGCAGCAGGATTCGGCCAAAGCGGAGCTCGAAGCGGCGAAAACGGCACTAGCTAGCCTTCTGGCTATCCATGCGCGCACCGAGAAGCTCCTCAAAGTGCAGGGGGCTTCCAAAGAGCAGTTTGACCGGGAAATGTCGCAAATCGCATCGGCCAAAGCCAAGATTGCTGCCCTACGGGGCAAGCTGGCGGAGCTGGCCTCCGGCGTGGCACAGCTGCGCCAGAACCTGAGCTACGCCGAGATCACCGCTCCCGTCTCGGGAACCGTCAGCGCCGTCATGGCCCATGCCGGGGAAATGGCGATGCCGGGCAAACCCCTCCTCAAAATCTCCGCCGCCGAAGGAGCGCATCTGCAGCTGAGCCTGCCCGACGATCTCAACGCCACGGCGCTGATCTACCGGGGTGCGCGTCTGCCTCTGACCTCTTTGCACAGCACGAGAGCGGGGTTGCGGCTCTGGCGCACGCCGCCGCTGAAGACTCCGCTTGCAAGCGGAGAGAGGGTGCAAGTCAAGCTGTTGGTCTTCGAAGGAGAAGGAGTGCTGCTGCCTCCCGATACGCTGCTCGATCTTAGCGGCCGCAAAAGCGTGCTGCTCTTGCAGAAGAAGCGCGCCGTGGTTCGCAGGGTGCATCCCCTCGCATCGGGTACGCAAGGCGTCGTCGTAAGCGACCGGGATCTGGCGGGCCGCACGCTCGTCGAGGCCAAGCCCGATATCCTGCTCAAACTCACCGGCGGCGTGCCGGTCGAGGCGGCAAAGCAGTGAAGCGTCACAACGATCGAAAGAAGGGGTGAGGATGTTCGACTTTTTCTACAAGCGACCCTATCTGCTCTATAGCCTGATCGCCGCCTTTTTCATCATGGGGATCGTGGCGCTGGTGAAGCTGCCCAAAAACCTCTTCCCCGATGCCAACCGGCCCCAGGTGATCGTCATCACCCAGGTACCCGGAGCCACGGCCCAGGTGGCGGCCAACACCGTCTCCAAACCCATCGAGGAGGAGATCGCCCGGCTGAGCCTGGTACGCGACGTCAGCTCGGTCAACGTGGCCAACTTCTCCATCGTCAAGGCGGAGTTCGAGTACAAAAAGGGGCTCGAGGCCGCCGCCGTGGACGTGGCCAACGCCCTCTCCATCGCCAAGGGCAAGCTCCCTCCGGGGACCACCCCCTCCATCTACACCGCCGGGGATTTCACCCTGCCGGTGGAGGTGATCGCCATGAGCCCCAAGAAAGACTCCAAGCTCTCCCTGGCTCAGCTGCGCAAGATCGCCGACAGCTTCATCAAACCCTACCTGCTCTCCAACCCGGCCATCGGCAACGTGGAGGTCTTCGGCGGCTATCAGAGCGCCATCCGCATCGACGTGGACCCCTTCAAGGCCAAGAAGTATCACATCGACTTCGATACCCTGGCCAAAGCGATCGGCGCACTGGATAGGGATATGCCCCTGGGCTTCCTCAAGCGCCCCGGCGGATTCTACACGCTGACCTATTACGGCGAAAAAGACCGCATCGAAGCCCTCAAGCATCTGCAGGTGGCTCCCGGAGTGATGCTCTCGGATATCGCCAAGGTCGCCTGGAGCGATCAGAAGCGCAGCAGCGGCTATCTGGGCAACGGAGTGCCGGCGATCGCTCTGAGCATCCAGCGCGCTCCCGGCGGCTCGGTCCTGGCCGTCTCCGACGCCGCCAGGGAGGAAATGAAGAAACTGCAGCGCCGCTACCCCTCGATTGGCTTCTCCATCGCCGATACGCAGCGCGATCTGATCGAGACCGCCAACACCAACATGCTCGAAGCCCTGCGCGACGCGGTGATCTACACCCTGCTGGTGATCTTGCTCTTTTTGGGCAACTTTCGGGCGATCGTCGCGGCGGGCCTTTCGATCCCCATGGTCTTTTTCGCCACGATGGCGGTGATCTGGCTCATGGGCGGAGAGCTCAACATCGTCATCTACACCGCGATTATCCTGGCGCTGGGGATGCTCACCGACGATGCGGTGGTGGTGTTGGAGAATATCGAGCGCCACCTGGACGAGGAGCATGAAAATCTCCAGACCGCCGTGGTCAAGGGGACCAAAGAGGTGCTCAAACCGGTCTTCGCCGGGACGATCGCCACCATCGCCGTCATGTTCCCGCTGATGTACGTGGGGGACTTTCCCCAGCATATCTTCCGCCCGCTGATCTCGACGCTGATCATCGCACTGCTGGTGAGCTATTTCCTCTCGGTGACCTTCATCCCCCGCCTCTCGGTCTGGCTCTACCGTCACGGTACGGGCAAGACCAAGATCGAGAAGGGTTTCGAGTGGTTCTATCAGCAGACCATCGGCCGTCTGGTGGGCCCCTACGTGGGGATTCTGCGCTTTTCCAACGGCAAGGGATGGGCGCTGCGGCGGATGATGCTCACCGCGGCGGTCGTCGCGGTGCTGGTGCTGAGCCTCAAAAACATCATGCCCCTCATCGGCCGGGACGTGATGCCCCCCATGGATACGGGGATCATCAAGGCGCAGGTGGCCTTCAGCTCCAACGAGACGGTCGAGACCGCCGAGGAGCGCCTGCGACCCTTCATGCGCTGGCTGGGCAAGCAGCCCTGGCTGCTGCGCAGCTCCGTGGCCTTCGGGACCGAACCGGGGGTGCTGAGCCTGGGCAGCGGCAACCTCCCCGCCGAAGCGACGCTCACCATCGACGCGGTCAACCGCTTCGATCGCAACGAAACGATCTGGCAATTGGAGAAGAAGATCCGCGACCGCCTGGCACAGATGCCGGGGATCAAGCGCAACGACGTCTTCGACTTCGGAGCGACGGCGCTTTCGACCATCAAGGCGCCTCTCGATCTGCGGATCAAGAGCGCCGACTGGGAGGGGCTGCCTGCGGAGGCTCACAAGGTGCTGCAAGCCTTCGCTCCCATCAAAGGGTTGACCTCCCTGAACCAGAGCTGGGATCGGGATTTTCAGGAGATCGAGATCGCGATCGACACCCGCAAGGCTCTCGGCTACGGCCTTACGCCGCCGCAGATCGCCGCGCAGCTGCCCGTGCGGGGGCAGCCGGTGGCCCTGGGAGCGGGTTTTGCCTCGATGAACACCCAGTTCGTGCGCCTCTACCTCAAGGGGCGCTACGGCGAGAATATCCAGGCGATCCGCCTGCTGCCCCTTCGGACTAAAAGCGGCGCGCAGATTCCCCTGGAGCAGATCGCCACGGTGCGCTACCGCCTCACTCCGGCCAAGATCGAGCGGAACAAGATGCTCTACAGCGTGGACGTGGGGGCCTATCGCTCCAAGCGCCCCATCACCCATATCACCGACGATGCCAACAAAGCGCTCAAAAAGGTCGACTCCACCGGCTTCGAACTCTCCCAGGAAGGGGACATCGCCCAGCTCGACGACAGTTTCCAGCGGATGCTCAAGGCGATCGGCCTGGGGGTGGTGATCCTGCTGATGGTGCTCATCGCTATCTACGAATCGGTGCGCCTGGCGATCATCATGATCCTGGTGCTGCCGCTCTCGATGATCGGAGCGGCCTGGGGGATGCTGCTTTTCGACAAGCCCAGCTGTATGCCCAGCATGGTCGGCGTGCTGCTGCTCTTTGGGATCATCATCAAAAACGCCGTCTTGCTGATCGACTTCTACAAAGAGTACGAACAAGAGGGCAAAAGCCCCTTTGAAGCGGCGATTCAGAGCGTGCGGGTGCGTTTCCGCCCGGTCATGATGACTGCCTTCGGGACCATCGCCGGGATGATCCCCATCGCCCTGGAACAGGCGGTGGGCCTGGAGCGCCTGAGTCCCCTGGCCGACGTAGCGGTGGGAGGACTGCTCATCGGGACCCTGCTCACGCTGGTCTACGTACCGCTCTATGCCTACGCCACCGACCCGCGCAACCGCAAATCCAATCCCATCGAGAAGATCGAAGAGGCGATCGAATAAGGAAACGATACGGCCTGCCTCTTAGGTTCTAATACTTCTGGGGTAAAATAACTCCTCAAAGGACTTTAGGGAACGAGGAGTAGAAACGATGCAAAGAGATAATAACTACAACGCAGGATTTCGGATCTGGCACTGGCTGACGGTATTGAGCGTCTTTGGCGCACTCTTTACGGTTTTGCTTCGCAGCACTTTTCTGGACAAAAAGGCCGTGGCGGAGATTTTACTTCAAAAGCTCGCGGCCTTGGGCGTGCATCTGGATCCCGAGCAGGCGATCGGCGTAGCCAAGGCGATTCGCGCTCCGATGTGGGAGTGGCACTATATCTTCGCTCTGGGGCTAGGGGCGGCGATTGTATTGCGGCTGCTGCTCATGGCGACGGGCCGGGCCGAGCTGCCGCTGCTGAAGGTCCTGCGCGCTCCCGATGCGATGGAGCGCTTCAAAGCGGCGATTCATCTGCTCATCTGCCTGGCGATTCTCGTCATCGCACTGACCGGGGCACTCTACTACTATCATGATGCTCTGGGCTTGGCCAAAGAGAGCGTGCATTGGGCCAAAGAGTTGCACGAGGCGCTACTCTGGCCGTTGGTACTGCTGATCGCGGCGCATATCGGCGGAGTGATCCGGCACGAACTGACGAGCAAAGAGTGTCTGGTCTCCCGGATGATTCACGGAGACGAAATACGCATCTCTTAAACTTTCTTATAGTACATGGCTTTTTTTGTTTCTGAGGATAAGAACTATCTTTGGAGTTGTGAGAAGACTTACGCTACTTCTGAGCGGCAGAGAAATTTTTTGGCGGCATCTTAGGCGACGCCGATCTCCTCGGCCCGAGATCGCATCGCTTCAATCACCTCGGCGATGAGCTCGTCCAGACTCAGTCCCAGCATTTGAGCACCCTTCTTGACGATTTCGCGATCGACGCCCGCCGCGAAGGACTTTTGTTTGAACTTCTTTTTGACCGATTTAACTTCCAGGTCCATGATGCTTTTGGAGGGGCGCACCAGTACGCAGGCGTTGACCAAGCCGCTGAGCTCGTCGACGGCGTAGAGGGTCTTCTCCATCGGGCTGAGGGGCTCGACATCGATGCAGATCTCCCAGGCGTGACTCATCATCGCACGGATTATCTCCTCGCCGTAGCCGCGCTCGCGCATGATCTCGGCGGCCTTGTGGCAGTGCTCATCGGGATACTTCTCATAGTCGAGGTCGTGCAGCAGTCCCGCGATAGCCCATTTCTCTTCGTCCTCTCCCGCTTTGACGGCGAAGTGGCGCATACAGGCTTCGACCTGCAGGCCGTGCTGGACCAGGGCGGGGTTGTCGTTGTACTCTTTGAGCAAGGCAAGGGCTTCTTCTCTGCCGGGCATAGCGTCTCCTTCCGTGGATCTTTCGATTATGTGGGATTATAACAAGATCAATATCTTCCAAGACTTCTTTGCCGATACGGATAAAATATTCCTAGTGATTTCTTCTGGAGGGCTGGGAAAATGGATGTGGATTTGGTGACGATGGGGCTTTTATTTTTTGCCGGTGCGATGGCGGGTTTCGTCGACTCCATCGCCGGCGGAGGAGGGATCATTACGCTGCCTGCGCTTTTGGCGGCGGGGGTACCGCCTCATCAGGCCCTGGCGACCAATAAGCTTCAGAGCAGCTTTGGCAGTTTCACCGCCGCGAGCAACTACGCCCGGCTGGGGCTGATGAAGCCCCGGGAGCTCTTCGTCGGCATACTCTTTACTTTTATCGGGGCAGCATCGGGGGCGATCGTGGTGCAGTGGTTTCCTGCCGATCGCCTGGAGTCGCTGATCGTCGTGATGCTGATCGTGATTTTCGTCTATACGGCCCTGACGCCCAAACTGGGGTTGGAGCCCAAGCCTCATCGGATCCCACACGGGCTTTTCTATACCGTCTTTGGATTGCTGATCGGATTTTACGACGGCTTTTTCGGCCCCGGGACGGGAAGTTTCTGGACGATGTCTTTGGTGCTGCTTCTGGGACTTGACCTCAAAGCGGCCACGGCTCAGACCAAGCTCTTCAACTTTATCTCCAATATCGTCTCTTTGGGAGTCTTCATTTATGCGGGACTGGTGTTATGGAGTATCGGGATCGTTATGGGGGTTGGACAGATTCTGGGCGCTTTTTGGGGATCGACGCTTGTGCATAAAAAAGAGGTTAAGTTTATCCGAGTCTTCTTCCTCATAGTCGTAGGAGCGACGATTCTCAAGCTGCTTATCTCATGATATCAAGCCTTGAGGGTTTTGAAAAGTAAAAAAGAGACGCGATAGGAAATCGAAAGTAAGAAAGAAGAAAGAGAGTGAGGAGAAGCGGGCTCAAAGAGCCTCGGTGTCCTCTTCGCCGGTCCGGATACGCACGACGTGCTCGACGGGAGAGACGAAGATTTTTCCGTCGCCGATTTTGCCGGTGCGGGCCGCCTCTTTGATGACGTTGACGGCGGTCTTCATGTACTCTTCGCTGCTGACGACGATCTCAATCTTGACCTTGGGGATGAAGTCGACGACATACTCGGCGCCCCGGTAGAGCTCGCTGTGGCCCTGCTGGCGTCCGTAGCCTTTGACTTCGCTGACGGTCATACCCTCGATGCCCGCTTCGACGAGCGCCTCTTTGACCTCTTCGAGTTTGAAGGGCTTGATGACTGCTTCGATTTTTTTCATATTCAATCCTTGTTTCTTTTTGAATCGTTATCCATCAACCCTATCAGAGGTTGATAGCCTCTTCACCGTGGACCGCTTCGTCCAGACCCATCAGCTCGGTCTCGTCGTCGACCCGACCGCCGCCGGTGACGGCTGCAGCGATGAAGTAGACGATCGCCGTAACCACGCCGCTGTAGACGATAGTCAGGAGAATCGCTTTGATCTGAGCCATCAGCTGGCTGCCGAGACTGAAGTTCTCGGGCATCAGATAAGGAGCGATGAAGATCGCCGTAGCGATGGAACCCCAGATCCCGACCAGGCCGTGGACCCAGAAGGCATCCAGGCTGTCGTCGACGTTGAAGAGCTTCTTGAGCTTGGAGACGCCGAAGGCTCCCAGCGCACCGCCGACAAGGCCGATGATAATGGCACCGACGACTCCGGCGCTACCGGAGGCGGGAGTAATGGCGACGAGACCGGCGACGGCACCGGAAGCACCGCCGACGAGGGTGGCTTTTTTGTAGAAGAGGTACTCGACCAGGATCCAGCCGATGACTCCCAGGGATGCGGCGACGTTGGTGACCAGGAAGGCGTTGGCCGCTACGCCGTCGGCAGCGACTTCACTACCGGCGTTGAAGCCGAACCATCCGAACCAGAGCAGGGCGGCGCCCAGGACCACCAGGACGGGAGAGAAGGGCTTGATGGCGGCTTTGCCGTAATCCCGGCGCTTGCCTAGGATCATGGCGACGACGAATCCGGCGACCCCGGCGTTGATGTGAACGACGGTACCGCCGGCGAAGTCCATCTCGCCGAAGTTGAGCATCTCACCGCCGCCCCAGGCCCAGTGGGTGATGGGTGCGTAGACGGCAAGGATCCAGAGGCCGGAGAAGACGGCAAAAGTAGAGAACTTCACCCGCTCGATCATGGAACCGCTGGCGATGGCCACGGCGATGGCGGCAAAAGTCCCCTGGAAGGCGACGAAGAGCAGCTCGGGAATGGTGCCGTTGACGCTCTTGTCAGTGATGCCCGCGAGCAGGATCTTGCCGGTACCGATCAGGTCGCCGGAGCCAAAGGCGATGGAGTAACCGGCGATAACCCAGACCAGGGTACCGACGGCGAAGGCGATGAGGCTCATACCGATGGTGTTGAGCACGTTTTTACGGCGGGTCAGACCGCCGTAAAAAAGAGCCAGCCCCGCCGGGGTCATCAACATGACGAAAGCGGTGGCGACGATCATCCAGGCGGTATCGCCGGTGTCGATCTTGGGAGCTTCCTCCGCCATGGCGGCGATAGGAAGCAGTGTAGCGAGCAGAGTCAGAAACTTCAGCTTCATAGAACATCCTTTTTCTTGGGGTTGTGCCGAAAGTGTAGCATGATGCGAGAATAAAATCGTCGGAATAACTGATTAAAAAATGTTCAATTATCATGTTATGATCCCAACTATGAAACAAGAGACTTTGCAGGAAGGAACGATTCTTTACAATTTGGGTGCCGGAAGAGAACTGGAGGAGGGGACCTTTGTCGAGCGGCCCAATCGTTTCGTCGCGACGGTGGAAGTCGGAGGAGATCTGCTGCGGGTGCATGTGGCGGATACGGGGCGCCTGGAGGAGATCCTCACGCCGGGACGGTGGCTGCTCCTACAGCAGAATCGGCCGGGAATGAAGACCGATGCCACGCTGTTGGCGGCGAAGATGGAGGAGGGGTGGGTCCTGATCAATACCCGGCTACACGCCCCTATCGCCCGCCGGGCCATCGAGCTGGGGGTTTTGGGGTTCGTTCCTCGTCAGATACGCAACGAAGTCTCTTTCGGCGGCAGCCGGATCGACTATCTGGCGGATACGACCCTCGTGGAGCTCAAAGGCTGCTCCCTGGTCCGAGAGGGGTTCTGCCTCTTTCCCAACGCTCCCAGCATTCGGGCGACCCGGCATCTGGGAGAGTTGATTGAGGCCAAGGCACTGGGCTACGACGCGGCGGTGCTGATCATGGCCCTGCGTCGCTGTCGCTGTTTTCGCCCCTACGGCGAGCGGGATCCCCGCTTTGCCGAAGCGTTTGGGAAGGCACTGAAAACGGGGGTGGCCTATCGGGGATTTTTCGTCCGTCTCGACGAAGATCTCAATGTTCGCTACGACGGCAGGCTATCGCTCTGTGGGGAGTGAGGCGACGATCGCTTCGATCTGTCGGCGGTGGACGCTTTGGTGTATAGCCCCCATGACCATCCACTGTTTGGGGTTCAATGCCCCAAACCAGGGGTGGATATGCCGATTCTCCCTGTGGATATCTCCCAGATCTTTTCGCAGATGCTCTTCGAATCCCTCGAGAAACTCACCGTAGATTTGGACGATCTCGTCGGGAATTTCGACGTAGGGTTTGTAGTCTTCGATCCGAACCTCCCGATCGAGGTGTTCTCCGCGGCTAAGAGGCGGAATTCGATCCCGCAGAGAGAGTCCTACGATTAGCAAATGCTCCAGGGCCATCGCAGCGCTGTAGTAACGGGAGTTCTCCTCCAGTCCAAAAAGCGGCGGCACCATCACCCGCTCAAAGAGTTTGTCCCGCTCCAGTGTAGCGGCAAGTTCCACTGCCCGTCGCCCCTCTTTGAGAAAGTGTTTCAGGGCCCTGTCGAAGGTAAAGAAGCTGTCGGCAAGAGGAAAGAGGATACGGCGCGCCGCAAAAGCCCGTAGGGGGGAGAGCCCTCCGCCGGCGGGTGCCAGATCTTTGAGCCGGGAAGAGTCGAGTGGTGTGCGATTCATCGGAAGTGCTCCTTTTTTAGAAAGACTTTAGCGTAGATGCAATGGAAGAAGTACGGGAATTTTCCTCAGAAATCCCGTTTTTGTCTCCGATACTGCAGCGGGGTGATACCGTAGCTGTGCCGGAAGGCTTCGATAAACCAGGAAACATTGCCGAAACCGCAAGCCGCCGCTACCGTAGAGATCGGATCGTCACGGTGTCGTAGGAGTGCGGCTGCCCGCTCCAACCGTCTGCTTCTCAGCCAGGCTCCGGGGCTTGTTCCATAGCGCTGTCGGAACCTCCGGTAAAGTTCCGAGCGGCTCAGGTTTGAGACCAGGGCCATCTCGTCGACCGAAAGACACTCCTGCAGACGCACTTCGTCGAGCTCGTCATAGCGTGATTCGTCGAGTCCCCGGAGGAAGCGCAGCACTCCGGGCCCTCCATCCTCTATGAGTTGTGCCAGGAGAGTACGGATCCTCAGTTCCCAAAGGCCCGGCAGACCTGAACGCTTCTGTCCCAGGGCTTCCCAGATCGCTTCGCAGAGATGATGCAATGAGGCATCTCGGGCTATTGGAACCGTCAAGCTGGGATTCTCGATAGGCGGGCCTTTTGTGAGCGAGAGGCTTTTGCGCAGGTGGGCCAGATAGGAGCCGTCGAAGAAGATACTCACCGCCCGATAAGGAAGTGTGTTTCGGCTCAAAAAATAGGGTCCTTTTGAAAAGAGCGTCGCTGACGCCCCCCGAAGTGTGCGCAGGCTCTCACGGTCTCGGAGGGATTTACTCCCTTCCAGGAGCAGGAGCACCCCGTGGGTGCCGAGACGGATCTCGTAATCGCGTTCCGAGACGAGAGCACGGCGCAGCCAGAGCCCCTCTGCCACTTCCCGGATCAGCGGCGGTGAATGTCTCAAAAAGATTTCTGGGATCTGGAGAGTCACGAAGAGCGGATCCTCACAGCTCCACCCCGTCCCAGAACTCGTCGTAGCTGAGATTGGTCTGGAGATTGTCGTCGTGGGGATTGGCCTCTCCCAGCTGGCGATGGACTTCGGTGAAAAAGGCCTCCAGGGCCTTCTGGGCGCACTCTTCGGGTTCGAGGCCCAAGAGTCGGGCGGTCTCCAGAAGCTGGGCGTAGGTGTCGGTTCTCAGGGGAATCGTCGGGTTAGTTTCCATAGCGTGGATTATAGCGTGTCGGTCCTACCACTGGAGCCAAAGCTTCTCTTCGGCGGGGATTTTTCCTTTGCTTCGTCTGGCGACGCTGTCGCGATAGATGAGTCCCCGGGTGATCGCTTCGATCTCTTCCTCGGAGAGTGTGGGCTTCTCGTAGAGACCCGCAGCCTGGCGTTGGCGCTGCATCTCGTAGAGGATGACGGTGGTAGCGGCGGAGACGTTGAGACTCTGAACCATCCCCATCATGGGGATGACGATGGAGTGATCGACCCGATCGATAATCTCGGGGCTGACGCCCTCCTTTTCGTTGCCGACGATGAGGAGGGTGGGGCGGGTATAGTCGATGGAGCGAAACTCCAGGGCGCCGGGCTGCAGATGAGCCGCGACGATCTGTATCCCCTGGGAGTGCTTTTGCTCGAGAAGTTCGCAGCGCTCCCGCCAGGGGATGCGTCGCTTGCGGACCCATCGGTGGGCTCCCTGGGTGATGGTTTTGTGGATTTTTGGGGTTTGGTCACTGCGCAGAGCGTAAAAGAGCCGCAGGATACCGACGGCATCGGCGCTGCGCAGGATCGCCGAGAGATTCTGAGAAGAGGAGACGTCGTCGAGGTAGAGCTCGAAGTCCACCTGACGCCGACTCAGCATCCGGCGGATCTTTTCGGCCCGCTCGGGGGTGATGGTAGCTGGTTCCGTCTTTTTCATGGCCTAATCATACTGACGATTTGTTTCGAATGCAAGCTCCCATGGCGGGGAGATAAAAGCAAATAGTCTTCTATAGTATAATTAGTAACTAAATATAAGAAGTGTAAAAGGAGTGTGGGATGAAGAAGTTTGGCCTATTGATCCTCGCATCGGCAGTCGTATGGGGATCGGGACTGGAATTTGTCTCCAGAGAGTATGGATGGACGATTCTCAAACTACGTGGAGAGAGTGAAACATGCGAGATCACGGTACGGGACGACTCCTATCGGGATTCCCGCGTCGTCTATGATGGTGGAAGTTGTGTAGGCGAGGTCAATTCCAAAGGGGAGTTTATCGTCTGCACCCTGCATAAGCAGATCTGCAAAACCGAAAAAGAGATCGTTCGATTCGCCGATCGACACCGCTGATCAGAGATTCTTCTCGCGGCTCTTTTGAGTCACGGTTTCGGCGTTCTGCTCGGATGCGGCGTAGCCGAGGGCTCCGGCGATCTCCTCTTCGGCCAGCTTGATCCCTTCGGGCACTTTTTCACTATGCAGCTGGATGGCGGTCTGTTTGTAGTTGGGCTCGAAGGATTTGGGGTCGAAGAGACTTTGGGTCAGGGTGTTGATGAGCTGGGTGTTGTAATGGAAGGGGACGAAGACGGTGCCTTCACGTACCACTTCCGTCACCCGTACGATCACGTCGTCGACACGGCCTCGGGCGCTGCTGAGGCTGATGCGATCGCCGCTTTTTACCTGGAGTTTCTCGGCGTCTTTGGGGCTGAGCTCCACCCAGGCTTCGGGGGCCAGGTCTTCGAGGATCTTGATGGTACCGGTCTTGGTGCGGGTGTGAAACTGCTCGACGGTGCGGCCGGTATTGAGGATCAGAGGGAAGTTTTGGCAGACGTTTTCGGGTAGCGGCTCCCAGTCGGTGAAGACGAATTTAGGCTTCTTCTCCTCGTTGGGCGTCTCCATCCCTTCGTAGTAGAGGCGGGGGGTGCCCTCGGGGTGCTCCTCGTTGCAGGGCCACTGGATGCCCCCGAAGCGTTCGATCTTTTCGTAGCTCATGCCGCTGTAGTCGCAGAGCCGACCCTTGGAGACCCGTTTCCACTCTTCGAAGGCGTCTTCGGGCTCCTTCCAGCCATCGAAGAGCAGCTCGTGTTTGCCCTCGAAATATTTGGAAAACTCCAGCACGATATGAAAGTCGCTCTTGGAGTCCTTGAAGTTGGGGACCGACTTTTTGGCCAGATTGCAGCGGCGTTCGCTGTTGGTGTAGGTGCCGGTCTTTTCGCTCCAGGTCGCCGCACCGAAGAGCACGTCGGCCAGCTCGGCGGTGTCGCTCATGAAGCTATCTTGCACCACCAAGATCTCCAGCTTTTCGAGGGCTTTGCGCAGTCGGGGCTGATCGGGGTAGCTCACCAGCGGGTTGGTGGCTACGACCCAAAGGGCCTTGATCTCGCCCTTTTCGATCCCCTCGATGATCTGGGGATAGGCGTAGCCCCGCTCGGTGGGCACCAGCTCCTCGGGCACGCCGACGATACGGGCGTATTCGGCCCGATCGGCGGGGTTTTTATAGTCGCGATAGCCGGGGATCGAGCTGGTAAATCCGCTCTCTCTTGTCCCCATGGCGTTGCACTGGCCGGTGATGGAGAAGGGGCTGCCGCCGGGTTTGCCCAGATTGCCGGTCATGAGGGCCAGGTTGACGATGGCACTGACGGTATCGGTGCCCTGGGCGCTTTGGTTGACGCCCATGGTCCAGGCGCTCATAGCCGCCTCGGCGCCGGCATAAAGCCTGGCCACTTCGTAGAGGGTCTTGACGTCGATGCCGGTGATATGGGCGACTTCCTGGGGAGGGTACTTCTGGATCTGCTTGATAAACTCCTTGTAGCCTACGGTGCGATCCTTGATGAACTGCTCGTCCATCCACCCCTGCTCCCAAATGATGTAGCACAGCCCGTTGATCAGCGCCAAATCGGTGCGGGGCTTGATGGGCAGGTAGATGTCGGCCATGTTGGCGGTCTTGGAGTGGCGGGGATCGACGACGATGATCGTGGGCTTTTTGCCCCGGACCTTTTGGTTTCTGGCGATATGGAGCTTGAGGATCGGGTGGTTGTCGGCGATGTTGGCACCGATGAGCATGATCACCTCGGCATGGCTGAAATCCTCGTAACAACCCGGAGGGCCGTCGCTTCCGAAGCTCTGCTTGTAGCCCATGACGGCGCTGGCCATACACAGGGTCGTATTGCCGTCGTAGTTGTTGCTCTCCAGCCCCAGCTGGACGAATTTACCCAGGGTGTAGAACTCTTCAGTCAGCAGCTGCCCCGTGGAGATGACGGCGACGGATTTTTTGCCGTATCGCTCCTGGATACCTTTGAACTTCTCGGCGGTAAAGGCGAAGGCTTCGTCCCAGCCGACCTGCTCGAAACGGCCGTTTTTCTTCATCATCGCGCCGGGCAGGCGGGTGGGAGCGCGCACCATCTCGTGCTCGCTAAGCCCCTTGGGGCAGAGGGTCCCCCGGTTGACCGGATGGTCGGGATCGCCCTTGACGTAGACCGGATCGCCGTTTTTGACGCCGATATAGAGCCCGCAGCCCACGCCGCAGTAGCCGCAGGTACTGCGCACCCACTTATCCGGGGCTTTGGACTTGGCTACCTTGCCGAAAAAGGGGTCGTCGACCAGGGCGTATTTTTCTTCTTTGATATCGAGGCCGAGGAAATCTTTGGCTTTTTTGATGAGGCTCACGAGCACTCCTTCTTTGTATAAAAACATTGGGGCTATTTTAGTAGAAAGTTTGGCTGGGGAGTTGATTATTTTATCAGCAGAGAGAAAAATATTCATCGGATAAATCTTTTTATGCTATAAGCTCTACACCATGAGGAGTAGAAATGAGATCCACCAATGAAAACAAAATCCAAAGCGTCGAAGCCTTCGCCGCCCATGCCGACCCGACCCTGACCAAGACGCTCGAGGCCGATCCCGAGGCCCGAAGCGACGGGCACGACCACCGCTCCAGGGAGGTGCGCTCGGGGCACTATGTGCCGGTGCGACCCACGCCGATTCCGGCTCCGGTCTATGTCGCTCACAGCAAGAGCTTCTTCCGAGAGCTCGGCCTGGCGGACGATCTGGCGAAGGACGAAGCCTTCATGAGGATCTTTTCGGGAGATCTCTCCGCGGCTCCCGAGCCGATGGGCCCGCTAGGATGGGCTACGGGCTATGCACTGTCGATCTACGGCAGGGAGTATTACGAGCAGTGTCCTTTCCAGACGGGCAACGGCTACGGCGACGGACGGGCGATCTCGATCTTCGAAGGAGTCTTCGGAGGCAAACGGTGGGAGTTTCAGCTCAAAGGCGCGGGCCGTACGCCCTACTGCCGGGGTGCCGACGGACGCGCGGTATTGCGATCAAGCGTGCGGGAGTTTCTGGCCCAGGAGCATATGCATGCCCTGGGCGTGCCGACGACCCGCTCTCTGACGCTCTATGCCTCAAGAAGCGAGACGGTTAAGCGTCCCTGGTTTCGCCCCGGATCGCGCTCCTATGATCCCGATGTGATGCAGCGCGAACCGGTGGCGATCACGACGCGGGTGGCGTCGTCCTTTCTGAGGGTGGGGCAGCTGGAGCTCTTCGGACGCCGGGCCCGCAAGGGGGAGCACCCCCGGGCGATGGAGGAGCTGGAGCAGATCGTGCGCTACGCCATCGAGCGGGAGTACGGCGAGGAGGTGGACCGCGAGGCTCCATTGAGCGAGCAGGTCTTGAGCTTTGCCGGGGCCTTTGGAAAGCGGCTGGCTTCCCTGGTGGCGCATTGGATCCGGGTCGGCTACTGCCAGGGCAACTTCAACAGCGACAACTGCGCCATAGGAGGCTTCACCCTCGATTACGGCCCCTTCGGCTTTATCGACAGTTTCGATCCTCGTTATCAGCCCTGGACCGGGGGCGGGGCACACTTTTGCTTTTTCAATCAGCCCCGGGCCGCCGAGCGGAACTTCACGATGTTTTGCCACGCTCTGGCGCCGCTGCTGCGCCGGGATGAAGCGGCGCTGAAGGCACTGGAGTCGATCCGCCTCGGTTTCGGCCAGACAATGAAGCGACGCATTGACGAAGTCTGGGCGCAGAAGCTTGGGATGGAGCGCCTGGACGATGCGCTTTTGCAGGAGCTCTTTGAGCTGATGATGGAAACGACGGTGGACTATACGATCTTTTTCCGGCAGCTCTCCCAGATCCCCGAGACGATCGAGATATTGCAGCCGAGCTTCTATACAGAGCCGGACGCCGTGCTGCTTGGGCGCTGGTCGGTATGGCTACAGCGCTGGCACGAGGCGATCGCAGCCTCCACGCCCCAAGAACGGGCCGGGCTCGCGGAGCGCATGAAGCGCATCAACCCCAAATACACCCTTAGAGAGTGGCTGCTGGTGCCGGCCTATCAACGCGCCGACGAGGGGGACTATACTCTACTACGGGAGCTGCAGCAGGTGATGGAGCACCCCTACGACGAACAGTCCGAGGCGATCGAAGCCAAGTACTACCGCAAAAAACCCGAGGAGCTTTTCGAGATGGCGGGGGTATCGTTTGTGAGTTGCTCGTCGTAAGAGTTAGATCAATACCAAATCCGGGATATAGCGAAAGTCTTTGAGATTGTAGGTAAAGAGGGGGCAGCGGTGCACCAGAGCAGTCGATGCGATGATGCTATCGGGGATATCCAAACGGTGGCTTTTGGCGTAGGCTCTGACGAGTTTGACCGCTTGTGTCGATATCTCTTCGTCGAGGTGCAAGATCTCAAAAAGAGAGACAAATTTTTCGAGCTTGAGGAGTTCGGATTTATTGAGTGCTCCGTAATAGAGTTCCATGACCGAGATGGATGAGATCGCTGTAGCGACCGTAAAGTTTTGGACTTTCTCTACCGTAGTCTGATCTCCTTTGAGTATCTCGATGAGGATATTGGTATCCAAAAGAATCATTTCCAGGCTTCTTCGCGCAAAGATTCCTGGCTGATCTCTCTGCCCTCCCACATGCCGGAAAATTGGCTGAGGTCAGGTTTTTGGGGAGTTCTCTTTCTTTGTCTGAGGTCTTTTTTGAGCGTTTCTCGGATATAAGCGGACAGGGATACCCCCATCGCATTGGCTTGTGCTTTGAGCTCTTCGAACAGTGACTCTTCGAAATAGATCTGCGTGCGGTGCATTGCCCATCCCTATACATTGGATTTATACATCACTATAGCATGGCAAGGGGTATTTGTCAACGTTTCGGGCATGTTCGATCCCTATTCATCTATTGACAGCAGGCCGATTCAATGATATACTCCGGATATACATGAAAGGAATCTACTATGACAGCGACAATTTCAAAGTGGGGCAACTCTCAAGGTCTGCGTTTTCCCAAAGATGTAATGCGGCAACTGCATTTGGCCGTGGGCGACAAAATAAAGATCATGATCGAGGACGACAGGATCATTTTAGAACCCCTCAGACAAGCGCGATCAAAGTTCAATATCGAAGATCTCGTGCGTGATATCCCCGAAGGTAACCGTGAGCATGAAGTCTTTGACGATGTCGTCGGAAGAGAAGCATGGTAAAGTATATCCCCGAGCAGGGAGATATCGTCGCGCTGAGTTTCGACCCTCAAAGCGGTCATGAACAGAAAGGCCGCAGGCCGGCCATCATCGTAAGCAACAAGATTTTCAATGCTCATGTAGGTTTGGCGTTTGCCTGCCCCATCACCAATACCAAAAGAGATTTCCCTTTTCATGTAAAAGTAGAAAGTGAGAATGTTACCGGCTATATCATGGCAGAGCAGATGAAGTCTATCGATTATAACTCTCGAAAGATCAAGTTTATCGAAAGGGCAGATGATAAGATGATCAACCGTGTTCTGGGGATCGTCGAGAGTATTTTGGCGTAGCGTTCGTTTATTTCTTTGCCTTTACATTTAAGGTGGGGATATTTGCGTATCGGAGGTATCCACTCCTGAGCGTCAAGTGGGGAGATAGAGATGGAATAAATTTGTCGTTGTCACCAGTCCCCTTGCACAGCAAAAAAATGACATTAACTCTCATCATTATACACTCGATCAATAAGAGTAGAGAATTGTATTAAGAATAGTTGGAACTCTTGAGAAAAAAGGCATCATTGTGTTATGTTTTTATGGTGTTTTTAAGGTGGAGACTGACTCCTATATCTCTTCCATATCCCTGTGAAAAGAAAGATCAATTTCCATACGGAAATCAGGAAATCGCTGAAGGTCAAGATGATCGATACTTATCTGACGAATCTCACCAAAGAGCACTCTCCAGCTTCAAAAAGGACATTAGCCCCATTTTTCTAGAATTTCTTCGAGCTTATTAAAATATATTCTCAATTGATTGAAGTCATCTTTAGCAATAGATTTTGCATGGGCATCTGGCCTTCCTATTCTATTTATCTCTTCGAGCATGAGTACAACTTTATTCTTATCTAAATCAAATATATTTTTCAGTGATCCCCACTCGCGTTTTATTATATTTACAAGATCTAAAAAGAATAAAGGAGAATCGTCTTTTGATAATAGTTTATCGAGGGAATATTGATTAAATTTCTCTCTTCTATCTTTACTTAAAGAAGAGAGAACTTTTTCTTGTGCTTTATTGCCGTAAAACAATTGGAGCGCAGTTCGCAGAGCATTTCTTAGCTTTTTCTCTAATTTATTTCTGCGCAATCCTATTTCTTCTAGCTTTTCTTGGTCTGTAAGATTTATCCTCTCGAATCTATGTTGGATGCTCATATATTCTTTAAGAGATTCAATATTAAATGCATATCCATATTGGCTTGACTGTATGAGTCCGTAACCAATTAAGTGTTTCGTAAATTCATTGGTGTCTTTAGCTAATTCTATAAAACTATCCATATCTCCCTGAGCTAAGAACTTTAGCATTTCATACTCATCTGGATACCATTCACGAAGTACTTCAATGATCATTTCAAGGTAATGAGAAGAATGAGAAACAAACTGCGCTTTTATCTTTTCATAAAGTGCTTTATCAACAGTTATTGGTCGTTGACCTTTACATGAAAGATGAATTAAACTACACGCCTGCCTTATTAAAAAAGGATGGCCTCCAAAGTCTTCCGTGAGTTTTGCATAAATTATCTCGTCAAATCTCAGTCCAATATATCGACCGAGTTTTTCTACCATTTTCCGAACTTGATCGACATCAAAACTTGAGACGTATTGACAAGGAATTGATGCAAATATTGGATTTTCTTGACCAACCAATGTTGCATTTTCGACGGCGGATGGATTTGTACCTACAAGCATATAAGTAAACACTTCTGGATAGCGTTGGTAAAACCCTCTAAGTGTTTGCCAGAAATAGATGAAGTCAGACTCGTCTCGCCAATGTTGTGAAGAACCTGTATTTGGGCTGATCCGCTCAATTTCATCAAAAATAAATAGAGTAGACTTTGGCTTTTTAGATCGGTAAATCTTTAAGATGTCATTCTCAAAGCTGTCAGCGGCATTTTTTTCATCATAACGATTTTCCGTTTTTATATTTGTTTTAGATTGTACAGCTGAATGATATTTATAGACTAATTTCTCTAATAGTTCATTCCACCTACATTTATGAATGGATGGGCTTTCGCAATCTATTGAGACATAACGTTCTCCCGATGCACTTAATGTCCTCTCTACAGCATATATGATCGATGTTTTTCCACTCTTTCTAAGACCAAATAGGCCAGTATGCTCCCCTGTACTATGTCTATTAACTAATTCATGAACAAGACGACTTCTACCAAAGAAATAAAGATCTTTTTTTAACGGAGATAAGAAATCAAATAGGTTTCTAGAATAGAAATGTTTGCGAAATCTATTTCTAATAAAAAAGTCGTCATATGAATCTGATAACTCATCATAAGTAAATGGGACGACAATAGGTTGTTCTGGGTCAGATTTAAGTAAAGAATCAATTCTCTGTTCAACATTTGGATCTGCACTTATAAGAATTTTGCATATTGATTCGGCACGAAGGTCGGTTAAATCTTCGTGAGCTTTTGAAAATACATCAAGTGTTCGTGGCTCAAAATTTTCATAAGGGCTCAAAACGCAAATAACTTCTCTTTCAATATTGAACATTTCCGTAAACAAAGAAGTGGGCTTCATTAAAAAATATCTGTAGGTAGATGACACGAGTGTGATTTTACGTCCACTACTTGTCAAGAACCACTCACCTGATAAGTTCTTGAGAATTCTTTTTTCTATTTCAGAAAAATTATCTATGAAAAAATTAGGGTGGATTCCTGGAGTGGTTTTTTTCCTCGTCATCTTATATTCCTACTTTTGAACCTTGCAGTACTGGTAATTTATATCCAAAATCAGTAAGCAGCTCGAGTATATCTATGACAGATTTTTTATTAGCTTGAATAATTATATATGCTTCCTCCTTAAACATAAGAAGTATCGACATAAATTTATTCAGGAATGACAAGTAGCCCCAATCACTTGCGACCCAGCTTTTTCTTCAATGCCGCTGATTCCCTGCAAAGAAGTTGCCCGCCAGGCCCAGAGGCACGACGGTGCGGTAAAAGAGACTGCGGCCCAGGATTTCGCTGGCGGTGGCGCCGATCAGGGCGACGAAGAGCAAAAAGGCGCTCAGGCTCTGGAGTCCCGCTACGGAGGCGAGGAGGGCGAGCATGGGAAATCCCAGGGCGAAGATCGCCAGGGTGCGCAGGCGCCATCTGGAGAGGGTGCCGAAGTGCTCTTCGAGGAGGCGCTTGGTGCGGCTGAGCTGGTAGTAGAGAGGATGCTCCTTGTCCAGATACTTGTAGAAGGTGAGCTCTTCGTAGATCAGATGGATCTGATAAAGACCCAGGAGCATCGTCGGAGCCAGGAGTGCCGGGACGGCCCGGGACTGGGCGCTTAGGCTCAGGACGAATGCCACGAGCAAAAAGCCCAGATAGCCGCTGCCGAAGAAGCGCAGGGTGGTGCTGCGGCGGTTCCAGGCGGGGCGTGCGGGGATGCGGTAGATCATGCTCTGGGCGTAGATGCCGTAGATCCCCAGTGCGGCGACGGGGATCTCGAGGAGCAGTTTGAGCCATCCGGGGGCACCCAGTCCATAGAGTGCCGCCAGCAGCGTCACGCCGCCGGCGTAGGCGCCCAATGCGGCGGCTTCACGGCTAAGCCAGCTCTTGCGCCAGTTTTTCATCGCTTTGTAAGCCAGGGCGGGGCGGCCCAGGTGCAGGGCCGAAAGGGGCAGGCCGATGGCCGCGGGGGCCAAGACGGCAAGCACGATCCAGAGGTTGGGCGCAGGCAGGCTCAGCCCCAGCAGGTGCAGCAGCTCTCCGGCAAAAAGCGCGACGAAGCCCCCTACGCTCATTTGCGTCAGCACCGTCATGAAGACCAGGGGCCACTCGGCGTGGGCGGGCTCGAGGATATGTTCGTCGGCGGGGCGGATCTCTTCGCCCTCGGGGATCTCGGGCAGGGTGTAGCGGGTGGTGGGCTTGGTGATGGAGATATCGGGCAGATGGGGGGCGACCCCCTCTTTGGCCATGTCGTTGCGGATCCACTCTTCGGTATCGACCACTTCGATCTCGATGGCCCCGGCGGGGCAGGCCTGGACGCAGGCGGGGGTTTGGCCGGCTTCGAGCTTGTCCACGCACATGTGGCATTTGGTTACGATGCCTCGCTCGGGGTGGAAGACCGGCACTTCGTAGGGGCAGTTCCAGGTGCAGTATTGGCAACCGATGCACTCCTCGTCCTGGTGAAAGACGATGCCGTTGTCGAGCTTGATGTAGCTCTCGGTGGGGCAGCCGTTGAGGCAGGCGGGGTCGATGCAGTGGTTGCAGCTCATGGAGTTGAAGAGCTGGAGGGTATCGGGGAAGTGCCCCGTCTCCATCTCGCCGACCCGGCGCCATTTGA